>CEUZ01043321.1_pt1 | contig 25107 bp, 23 predicted proteins | sample 361511 | NCBI WGS metagenome assembly CEUZ01 (sample SAMEA2622822, study PRJEB7988) | marine metagenome | biome: marine biome (ENVO:00000447); feature: surface water layer (ENVO:00002042); material: "saline water (ENVO:00002010), including plankton (ENVO:xxxxxxxx)" | depth 5 m | reverse complement strand
AAAAAAAAGAAATGAAATATTAAAAGGCTTGTAAATAAAAATCAATTTTCATTAAAAAATGTACCCCCCTATTAAACCGTTTAATACTTTTTATATGAAAACTGATGATAACCTACATTCAATATATATAGAAGAATGCGGTAATAAAAATGGTATACCAATAATATATCTACATGGCGGCCCTGGTGGATCAATTGACTCTAAGAATAGAAGATATTTTAATCCAAAAAAATACAGAATTATTCTTTTTGATCAAAGAGGGTCCGGTAAAAGTAAACCTAAAGGTTTTTTAAAAAATAATACAACCGATTACTTAATTAAAGATATGGAAAAAATTAGAAATGTTTTACAAATAAAAAAATGGATTATTTATGGTGGATCATGGGGATCAACATTAGCATTAATTTATGCCATAAAAAATAATAAGAATGTTTTAGGATTAGTTCTTAGAGGAATCTTTCTTGGAACAAAAGATGAAGCCTATTGGGCATTTAATAATTCATCAAAATATTTTTATCCGGAATTAATAGATACCATTGAAAATAAATTTAAAAAAAATAAAAAAGAGATCTTTCTTCACTTAGGAAAAATGCTAGATAGTAAAATAAAAAAAAATAAAATAATTTCTTCTATAATATGGGAAAAATATGAAAGAACGTTATCAGTTCTAAACCCAGGTAAAATTAATTTAAATAGTATTAAAAAAATTAAACAAAAAAATAAATTGCCAAATAGCCCCTTTTTAGAATGGCATTATACTAAGAATAATTTCTTTTTAAAAAATAATGAGATTATATCAAAAATAAAAAAAATAAAAAAAATACCAACTATTATTATTCAAGGAAGATATGACTTAATATGCCCGCCTAAAGCAGCGTATTTGTTAGCAAAAAATATGTCAAATTGTGAAATTAAAATAATTGAAAACAGCGGTCATTCTGCATCAGAACCAAATATAAAAAATAATATCTTAAAAGCTATAGAAAAGATTTATTATAAGGTAAAAAGAAGTTAAAGTTACGAACTAATCTTGTCTTAATAAAATAGAACAACCTGCAACAGCATCTTTACCACTGTCTAAATAACATGTTTCAATCTTATTTTTTTTTAAAATTGTACCAATTACTTTGCCGTCATCATCACTACTATCAGCCCAAAAGAAATTCTTAGAATCAGACTTAATTACACCGACAAAAGCTTCTTTTCCACCTTTATGTATAACAAAACCTTTAAAAAGTCTATCGGCTTGTTCTGTAATCTCAACAGTGTTATTGCTTCTTAAAAAACCTTTTTTTAAAGTAGATTTAATATTCTCACCTTGCCATGTTCCAACTAGATTTGGAATTTTCTTTGCATTAACTATGTTTACGTTATAAAAAAAAGTAAAAAGAGCTAATAAAAAAATATTAAAATAAATTATTCTTTTCATAAAATATTTAACTAGTTTATTATTATAGTTTAATGCTAAAAAAAATTCTATTTATTTATTTAATAATTATTTCTTTATTTCTTTATGGTTGTGAAGATTTTTACAATTTTGAAGCAAATAAATTAAATAAAAAAGCAAATATTCTTATTGAAAATGCTGATAACAGTGACAGTACAAAAGAAAAAATTGAATTCTTATCTGATGCATTAATAAAAATAGAAAAAATACAAAAAAGATATAAAAAAACCAAAATTGCAAGAGATCATAGAAAATCTAAAAAAATTAATAACCTAAAGATTCGTATAGATAATTTTAGAATATTATTAAGTAAAGAAAAAATTGAGTTGGAAAAAGATATAAACACATCTCAAATTAAAAAAAATATGGATTTAGCAAATATTGAATTTAACAATGGAAATAAATTAGAAAGTTCTTTAAAACTTCTTAACGCAGCTGAATTCTCAATTAATCAAATTGGGGATACTAGAACAAAGTCAAGATTATCAAATGATATAAGTGAACTAAGAATGTTGTTAAATGATAATAAAAATGCTTTTAAAAATTTATTAAATTCAGAGGAATATATAAATCAAATGTACACTGATCTTCCAAAAAAAATAAAGAATTTATCAAAAATATATAAAATTCTTCATATGTTAGAAGAAAAAGAAAAACAAAAAGAAATAGAAAAAAAAATATATTTAATAATAAATAATGATATCACTAATAATGACAACAAAGCAGTTGCTTTCCTAGAATTTGCTAAAACTAATCTTTTAATTAATAACATTAAAAAAGCCAAGAAAGATATAGTTAATGCAGAAAAACTTGCAGAAAAATCAAACACTTATTTAGAAATATCAAAACTTTACTTTAAATCTAAAAATTTAGATAAAACTGCAACCTTCATAAGTGAAGCAAAAAAAGCTGCTAAATCTAAAAATCAAGAATTTTGGATTATAAGAGATCTTATAAATATAAGTTTATTTGAAAACTTAATTAATTTTAAAGAAGAAAGTTATAAAACTTTATTAGAAGCAAAAAAAAATATACCTAGCAAACCAGATGAAAGGTTAGTATTAGAATTGGTAGAAGCCTTCGCTAAAATTAATAAAATAGAAGATGCTGAAAAATTAATTACTTTAATAAAACCAAAATATGAAAAATCAATGGCCTATGCTTTTATAGGAAGAGAATTAAGTAAATTAAATAACCCAAAAGAAATGAAAACTTATTTAGATAAAGCTATTGAAATTGCTCCAGATTTAGTTGTTGGTAATTATGAATTTACGGGATTGCCTGGCTTTTCAACAAAAGGAAGAATATTTGCTGAAGTATCTAAAACTTATGCTTCAATTGGTAATTTTAAAAAATCACATGAATTATTAGGTTTAATTGAAAGTGATAGATTTTATAAAGAAGGCATCTCTGATGTTATAATAATTCAAGCTAAATCTGATAGTGTTGGAGCAAAAGAATTGGCATCAAAAATGCTTCAATTAGGAGGAAATATAATTGACAATAAATTTATAGGAAGAATTGCATACGCGCAAGCCATAAGTGGCGATATAGAAAATTCTTTAAAAACTACAAAAAAAATGGATATTGGTTTTGATTTTTCCCAGACTTTAATAAATATAGCTAATCAAATTACTCTTCAACTAAAAGATCCTTTAACTTAGTATCTATTACACTGTATTTTGTTGATGGGATCATATAAGACCATTGATTTACATCGTTTACGTAAATTTTATTATTTTTTTTAATCTCTTCGATTGAAGCACCATCAATATTAATATTAATCCATTTGTTTTTATTTTTTGTAAAAATGACCCCTGTAATACGACTTCCGTTTTTTAACTCAAAATTTATTTTTATTGATAAATTATTATCAATATTTTCTTCTCTTTTAACAACGTCGTCAAATACAAGATTAGTAAAAAAATAACCTAAAAAATTTGCAATCAAATCACTCTTAGGAATTTGATCTTTATTCAAATTATCAATTAATAAGTTTTCATTTTTTTCATCTTTTGTTAAAGAAAAAGACCCGTCATTATCAGAACGATTTATTAATATTTTTTTAATATTTTCATAAGAAATATCCATAATTTTTGTTTCTAACCAATCTTTCTCAAATTTTGACATTTCTAATATGCCAGTAGTTAACCATGTTTGTTTATCATTTATTTTTTTTAAATAAACTCCATCTTTTTTTTTCTTTCCTAAAATAAATTGAACCAAAGGTTTATTATTATTATTTTTTAATGTAATTAACTTTGAATCACCGTCTTCATCATTTGGATAATCAAGATCTAATCTAGAATAAAGAAATTCTTCACTAGTTTTTTTTTCAAAAAACCTTAACTCCGAAATTTGAATTAAATTTTTTCTAACAACTTCGTTTCTAACTTTATAATTGGATTTAGTAGACATATACCAATTATCATTATCTTTATCTTTAACAATTAATATTTTTTTTTTATTGTTATCTATATTTATTTCTTCAATTTCATTTATATTGTCATTGATATTATTAAAAATTATCTCTCCTGTTTTAAGAAAAGTCTCGTATCTAGGTTGAATTAAGAATGATATAAACGCTAAAACGAATAATAAAATTGTAGAAATAATTAGGTATATAAAATATTTATTTGACATCTTTTTTTATTTAATTTGTTTCTCTTATAATATGTTTTTTATGTCGTTTTCTTCTCTCTACTAAACTTAAAATTAATGAAATTATTATTAATAAAATTGGTACAAAAAAAATATTAAAGAATTTTAAAATACTATCTAATTTTTCAATATCTTTTCTTAAAGCATTCTGCACTTTTCTTAATTCTGATCTTACTAAAATCATTTCTTCTTTAAATTTTTCTATTTCTAAAATTTCATTTTCAGTTAAAAGAGATTTTTCTTCATTAGATCCTTCTTGAATATTCTCTAATTTACTTTGGTAATTATTTAATTTTTCTAATAATTCTTGTTCTTTAGATCTAAACTTTTGCTCTGCTTCTTTTTGAATTTTCTCAACTTTAATAAAAGGATTCGAAGACATACCTTTACCTCTTAATCCTATTAAATCTTCTGTGCCGTTTAAATACTCTAAAAAATTAACAACAAAATCAGCATTATTTGCGATCGGAGTAACATCGCCAGACTGTTCATATTTAAGCCAATATTCGTCATATAGCATATCAGCATCTGAAGAAACTACTAATGTTGTTGGTTTAATTGATTCATTAGTATGTTTTATATCTTTAAAATCATCTTCTCTACCTGTGTCAGGTGGTCCGTCAGGAAAATTTGAAGAAAATTTACCTTTAATTTCTGCAACTAAAGTTAGCTCCTCATTTGAAGGTACAAAATTTCTTAATAAATTTGTTGGATCAGGATTTAATTTAACATCAGATGCATCAATTTTCATTGATTGTGTAGTACTCCAAACTAATCTTTTAAAATCTATTTCTTTATTTTTCTCATTATTTTTTAAATAACCAGCTGTTGCAAAGGTCAGTCTTTGGATTTTTGATGTTACTTGATGCTTATCATCCATATGATCTTTTTTTATATCTAGCCAAGCTATATAATCTGTTACAGATGGTTGATCTGAAGAACCTATTTCAACTCTTCTAGCAGAAAGTAAATCACCAACAACTTTATTTTCCACCAAATCAATTCCCCAATTCTCTAATAGTACTTTTAAATCAGAACTATTATTAGTTTGTGAAGCTGGATTAGCATCAGGAGTAAAAGCTTCTGTTTCTGAATTAGGATCTACTAAAACAAATAATTTTCCCCCATTCAAAACAAATTGGTCAATTAAATATAATAATTTTTCTGGTATTTTTTTTGGATGAATTAACATTAATAATTCAAGTCCTTCTGGTATGGAACTTGTTTTTTCATGAATTCTTTTAACCTCAAAAAATTCTTTCATTTGATTATAAACAGCCCATGGAGGTGCAGCTGCAGCATCTTGAGTTTTTGCTAGAGGGTTAAAAGTTCCAAATATAGGTAAGTCACTATATACTCCTACAACTCTTCTATTAGGATTTGCCAAATTTGTAACTATTTTACTTAAATCATATTCTAAAAAAGAACTTCTATCAGGTTGGAAAAAAATAATTTTTTCTTCATCATCAGTACTATTGGTTGCTATTAATCCAAAATATCCGTAAACACCAGCCATAATTTCAGCTCCCTGTAATCCGTATTCTACAGCTTTGTCTTCTTCATTTGAGAATGGTTTTGGATTAAATATTTTTAATCTAATTTTGTTATTAGACAATAAAACGTATTGTTCAAGAATTTCTTTAACTCTATCATAATAATTTTGGTAAACAGGATTTACATCTCCAATTTCTTTTGTATAAAATAATTTAAAATCTAAAGGCTCTTTAATAGATTTTAATATTGCTCCTGTTCCAGGAGACAGTGTATAAACATTAGAACTAGTTAAATCGAACCTTAAATTTTTAAAAAAATTCTTATTAAGTACATTAAAAGAAAAAAAAGATATAATTGCTAAAATTACAATTATTGGAAGTTTATTTTCTCTGTTTAAAATTTTTTTCAACATCATAACTAACTAAATTTTTTAAATTCAACTACAATTACATTTAAAAAAAGCCAAAAGAAAATTACACTTAAATAAAATAAAAAATCTCGTACTTCAATTACACCTTTAGTTATTGATTCAAAATGAGTTAAAAAACTCATTGAAGAAATAGTATTTACTAAAAATTCTGGTGCCCAAATCTTAAAAAAATTTAAAACAATATCTAGTCCGCTCATAGTAAATATAAAACAAACAGTTGCTGATATGACAAAAGCAATAACTTGGTTCTTTGTTATTGCAGATATACATGAGCCGATTGATAGATAAGCACCTGACATAAACAAACTTCCAATATACCCAGCAAAAATTACCCCGTTATCAGGCTGGCCTAAATAATTAACTGTAATCCAAATAGGAAAGGTTAAAATTAAAGCAATACAAATAAAAATCCAAGCTGCAAAGAATTTTCCTATTACTGACTGAGCTGTTGTTAAAGGTAAAGTCATTAAGAGTTCAATTGTTCCTGATTTTCTTTCTTCTGCCCATAATCGCATTGTTACAGCAGGAATTAGTAAAATATATACCCAAGGATGAAATGCAAAAAAAGAATTTAAATCCGCCTGGCCTCTAACAAAAAAATTTCCTAAGTAAAAAGTAAAAGATCCTATTAACATTAAGAAAATCACAATAAAAACATATGCAAGCGGAGTTGAAAAATAACTGGCTAATTCTCTTTTAACTATATTAAATAAAACTTTCATAAATAAAATTTATTTGCTCAATGTAATATCTCTAAAAATTTGATCTAGATTTTTATTTTTAAATACTTTCTTTAAATCGCTTGGTTTTTTATCTATTAATTTTTTTCCTTTAGCAATTATGCACGCACGTGAACAAACTGCGTCAACTTCTTCTAAAATATGTGTTGATATTATTATTGCTTTTTCTTTACCCATTTCATTTATTAAGTTTCTTACATGATGTTTTTGATTTGGGTCTAATCCATCTGTTGGTTCGTCTAAAATTAAAATTTCAGGATCGTGAATTAATGCTTGAGCAAGCCCTACTCTTCTTTTATATCCTTTAGATAAAGTGTCAATAGGTTGGTTAATTACATCGGTAATTTCAGTTTTTACAACTACAGAATCCAAAGCTTTTTTAAATTCTTTAGAATTCATACCTCTTATAAATGAAACAAATTTTAACATATTTAATGGTGTCATATCTCCATATAAAGGTGCTCCTTCTGGCAAATAGCCTATTAATTTTTTACAATCTATTGAATTTGTTTCAACATCCATACCTTTAACTTTTATTAATCCATTAGTAGGCTTAATAAATCCTGTAATCATTTTCATTGTAGTTGATTTCCCAGCACCATTAGGTCCTAAGAAACCTAATACTTCTCCTTTTTTTACTTCCATACTAAGGTTGTCTACTGCCGTAAATTCATCAAATTTTTTTGTTATATTAATTACTGAAATCATATTTATTAAAATTTAATATGCCATTGAAGGAACTTTAATTTTTTTAACTTTAACTATTCTTTTTTTATATATTTTTTTTGTTTTAACTAAATTTAAACTCCTTTTATCAATTTCTAAATTTTCTTTATTAATTTCCTCACAAATTTTTTTAAATTTAAATGATCTTGATAATGAACAATCTTTCTTAAATAAATATGATAAAGCGTGATCTGTAGTAGTTTTATCAGTGGTTACAAATGACAAAACATCTGCGCTATTTTTTGTATAATTAAGAATTTCAGCTATACTCTGAAAAGACATAGAACAACTAGCGAATAGTGAAAGTGAGAGAAAAAATAAAACTTTTAAAAAGAACTTTTTCATTAATTAATTTTAAAAAAATGTAACTGCTTTCCAGTTTTTAAATCATAAATAATTATTTGATATTTCTCATTTAATTTAATAGTTAATATTAATTTGTCATCAGAAATATTAGAATTAATAATTTCACTATTTTCATCAATATTTAATCTTTTTAATTCATTATTTTCAGGAAAAGTGATTGTTTTATTAGAAAAAAATCTATCAAATACTACATAAATAATAGTTGCTGTACCAAAAAAAATTAACAACCCCATTATAATTACTATAAACTTTAAATATTTCATATTTTTTTTTTTAAATGACATTTAAAAATATAAAAATTTTACACGAAGATAAAGACTTAATTGTATTAGATAAACCAAGCAACTTAACTGTACATCCAGGAGCAGGCAAAAATACTGGAACTTTAGTAGATTTCTTAACTCAAAAATATGGTAAGAATTTATCAAATTTATCTGGAATAGATAGACCTGGAATTGTTCATAGGCTAGACAAAGATACAAGTGGTTTATTAATAGTTGCAAAAAATAACAATGTTCACAATCTTTTGCAGGAAAAATTTAAAAAAAAGGAAATAAACCGCCTTTACTTAGCAGTTGTTTGGGGATTAATGGAAAAAAGTAGTGGAAAATTCTCTATGAACATAGGTAGAAATCCTAAAAATAGAAAAAAATTCTCAATTTTTAAGAACGAAGGAAAAAGCGCTATAACAAATTATAAAGTAAAAAGAATATTCTCGAATGTTGCTTCTTTAATAGAATGTAAACTATTTACTGGAAGAACTCATCAAATTAGAGTTCACCTTTCAAGCGCAGGAAACTCTATTATTGGTGACAAAAAATATGGTAAAAAAAAAACTAAATTACTTAAAAATATTGTGGATAAATCTATAATAAATTACATAACTTCATTTAAAAGGCAGGCCTTACATGCCTATTATTTAAGCTTCATTCATCCAATCAAAAATATTAATATTGAAGTTAATTCTAAATTACCTAGTGATTTCAATGATTTAATTAATAAATTAAAATTAATATAATCACTTGACAACTATTATATAATTATGAGAAACTGTGGATAAGTGATAAAATAAATTTTATTTATTAGAATCGTTAAATAACTATCAGATTCTATTAATTTTTTAGAGGTAATTATAATGACAGCAGTTTTTAGAAACCTTCCAAGAATCACTTCAGAAAATGGTTTAAACAGATATTTACAGGAAATAAGAAAGTATCCTTTATTAGAGCCAGAATATGAAAGAGAATTAGCTATGAAATGGACTAAAAAAAAATGTATTAGATCAGCACATATTATGGTTACTAGCCACTTAAGATTAGTAGCAAAAATAGCAATGGGGTATAAAGGCTATGGTTTGCCTATAAATGAGCTTATATCAGAAGGAAACATAGGAATGCTTGAATCTATTAAAAGATTTGATTATAAAAAAGGTTTTAGACTAGCAACTTACGCTATGTGGTGGATAAGAGCATCTATTCAAGAATATATATTGCATACATGGTCACTAGTTAAAATGGGAACAACTGCAGCTCAAAAAAAACTATTTTTTAATTTAAGAAAAATTAAATCTAGCTTAAGAGCTTATGAAGAAGGCGACATGTTGCCGGAAAATGTTAAAACAATCGCTAAAAACTTAAATGTTTCAAAAAAAGAAGTAACTGAAATGAACAGAAGGCTTTCTGGGCCTGATCATTCATTAAACGCGCCACTTAAAGAGGATGGTGAAGGAGAATGGCAAGATTGGTTAGTTGATGGAAATCCAACTCAAGAACATCTTATATCTAATTCACAAGAATTAGATCAAAGAAAAAATCTTCTTGCAGAGGCTATAAATGTCTTAAGCCCAAGGGAAAAATATATAATGGTAGAAAGAAGATTAAAAGATAAACCAAAAACTCTTGAGGATTTAAGCAATCATTACAAAATTTCAAGAGAAAGAGTTAGGCAAATTGAAGTAAGAGCAATGGAAAAATTAAAAAAGTCAGTAAAAAATTTATTAATTAAGAAAAATCTTGAAAGAGAAGAAATTTCTGAAACCTTAAATTAATAAAATTTTCTTAATTTTATAATATCTTTTCTATCAGGGCCGTTTGAGAGGTAAACTACAGGTATATTTAGAATATCTTCGATAACCTTAATAAAATTTTTAGCTTCTTTAGGCAATAACTCTTTTTTTTTTATACCAGAAGTGCAAGAATTCCATCCTTTTAAAGTTAAATACACTGGTTTTACATTATTTAGAACTTTATTTGAACCAGGCATAAAATTAACAATTTTTTTTCCTATTTTATATTTATAACAAATTTTTATTTCTTTAAATTCGTCTAATACATCAATCTTTGTTAATGCTATCGAATTAATACCAGCAATATTTATAGCTTTTTTACATTGTATTGCATCAAACCATCCACATCTTCTTGGTCTGCCAGTAACACTGCCAAATTCATTACCTTTTTTAGCCAATACTAACCCTAAGCCAGATTTAATTTCAGTAGGAAATGGACCCTCTCCTACTCTCGTAGTATAAGCTTTCATGATGCCTAATATTTTTCCAATTTTTAAAGGGCTTAATCCAACGCTTGATGCTGCTGTTGCTGGTATAGTATTACTTGAAGTAACAAAAGGAAAAGTACCGTGATCAATATCAAGCATTAAACCTTGCGCACCTTCAAAAAGAAACTTTTTTTTTAAAAACTTCTTACTATTTATAAACTCACTTACATCAACTGCGAATGGTAGAACTTTATTTCTTATTAATAATAATTTTTTAAAAACATCATTAAAAGAAATTAATTTTTTTGAAAAATTCTTTAAAAAAATATTATGAAAATTTATTAAATTTTTTAATCTTAATTTTAAAACGTTAATATCTTCTAAATCATAAACCTTTAACCCCCTCCTTGCTATTTTATCTTCATAACAAGGGCCTATACCTCTTCCAGTTGTGCCAATTTTCTTATTTAATAAATTCTCCTCTCTTACTTGATCAATTACAGAATGAAAAGGTAGTAATAAAGATGCGTTGTTAGCGATTTTTAAATTTTTATTTGATATTTTAATTTTCTTTTTTTTTAGTAATTTTATTTCTTTCAAAAAATGAATTGGATCAATAACTACGCTACTTCCTATAACACACAATTTATTTCTAATTAGACCTGAGGGTAAAATGCTTAATATAAATTTTTCTTTATCTATAACTATTGTATGACCAGCATTGTGGCCTCCTTGAAATCTTAAAACAACATCAAACTTTGAACATAGATAATCTACAATTTTTCCTTTTCCCTCATCTCCCCATTGTGCTCCGACTATTGTAAGATTGCTCATTTTAATGATTTAATTTTATTATTTTTATATAAAAATTTACAATTATGTAATTTAGCAATTTTTTTATCATTATCATCACCAATATTTTGGATTGTAACCCAACCTTTTTTTCTTAATTTAGATAAATTATTTTCAAATATACTATTTTTTGATATTAAAATTCTTTTTTTATTTTTCTTTATAATATTTTTTATTAATAAAAATTGATTTAAAAGAAATGTTGAGCCAACTGCATCTTTATTTTTTGATGTTAAATAACGCCCCCCTCTACATACTTCTTTACTTGAATTTAAACAAAAAATACTAAAAGTTATACCAGTATAATATTCAAAACCTTTATGATCTAGCAAATCAATTGAAATTTTATAATCTTCTGAATTTATTTTTAATAATAAAGAACAAATCTTAATAAAATCTTTCATAACTAATGAAGCATTTTTTCCTAATTTAATATTTTTTATTTTTTTTAAATTCTTTTTTAGAGGACCAGAAGAATCGATTATTTTTTTTAAAATATCAAATAATTTTTTATCAAAATTAAGAATCTCTTTAATATTTTTTTTTGCCACAAGCTTTCTAAGTTCTGCTCTTTTAGATAAAGAAATTTTAAAATCATCAAATATTTTTTCTAAAATAATAGGAGCGTTAATATCTAAGCTAATTTTCTTAAAATTAATTTTTTTCAATGAATCAAGACTTAAAGTAATTACTTCTATATCAGCAAATAAATCTTTTGAACCTATAATTTCAATTCCAGCCTGTTTAAATTGTCTATCAGAAGATAATTTTGGCTTATCTGCTCTAAAAACATCTCCAAAATAACAAAGTCTTAAAGGTTTTGGTAATCCAAATAATCTATCTTCAGCAATTCTTGCTAATTGCGTAGTAATATCTGGTCTTAAAGATATTCTTTCCTTTGTCAAAGGGTCTAAAAAAGATAAAGTTTTTTTATCTAAAAATTTATTTTTATTGTCAAATAATGTTTTTTCATATTCTATTATAGGAGGTTCTATAAATGAAAATCCCCATGATGCAAAATTTGTAATTAATTTTTTCCCATATTCAAATTGAAGATTTGCTTCATTTTCTAAAATATCTTTAAAACCTAAAGGGAGTAAATTTTTTTTTTGATTCATATATTATATGTTATAATATCACAAAAAATTATTACTACTTTTTTAATGTCTCTTAGGGGAGCTTAATTGCTGAGAAAAAAACCCTTAAGACCTGAACTAAATAATTTTAGCGGAGGGAAAGAGACTGTCTCTCCTAAATATAAATAATGAACTTAAATAAGTTAAATAAAAAAAAAAAGAATATAACTATAGGACCTTTTCCTTCCTCAAGAAAAATTTATTTAAAAGGTAAAATTTTCCCTGAAATTAGAGTGCCTATGAGAGAAATAAACTTATCAAAAGATGCAGTTCCTAATAAAATCTATATTTATGACAGTTCAGGTGTTTACACGGAGTATAAAAAAAATAACGAATATAATATTAATATAGGATTAAAAAAAAATAGAAAAAAATGGATAAATAATAATAAGTCTATAATCAAATACAGAGGAAGAAAAATTACTTATAAAGACAATGGTTTTACAAAAAAAAACCAAAAAATCTTAGAAATTTTTAAAAAAGAAAAAAATGTTTTTAAAGCTAAAAAAAAGAATTGTGTTACTCAATTATATTATGCAAAAAAAGGTATAGTTACTCCTGAAATGGAATATGTCTCCATAAGAGAAAATGAATTAAGAAAAAAATTAGACAAAAAAAATTTCCAAAAAAATAATTTTCCTCAAATAACAAACCCTAAACATGTTATGGAAGAAATCGCTAGAGGAAGAGCAATTATCCCATCTAATATAAATCATACAGAATTAGAACCTATGATTATTGGAAAAAACTTTTATGTAAAAATTAATGCAAACATTGGTAACTCTGCAATTACTTCAGATGCGACTAATGAAGTAGAAAAAATGGTATGGGCAATTCGCTGGGGCGCTGACACCATTATGGACTTATCTACCGGAAAAAATATTCATAATATTCGTGAATATATTATAAGAAATTGTCCGGTTCCAGTTGGAACTGTACCAATTTACCAGGCACTAGAGAAAGTTGAAAGCCCTGAAGATTTATCATGGGAAGTTTATAGAGATACTTTAATAGAGCAAGCTGAACAAGGGGTAGATTATTTTACTATACATGCAGGTGTTCGTATTTCACACATACCATTAACTTCAAAAAGAACAACTGGAATTGTTTCACGCGGTGGCTCGATAATGGCAAAATGGTGTTTAGCTCATCATAAAGAAAATTTTTTATATACTAAATTTAAAGAAATATGTGAAATCATGAGAAGTTATGATGTTTCTTTCTCTTTAGGTGATGGATTAAGGCCAGGGTCGATTGCTGATGCAAATGATAAGGCTCAATTTGCTGAACTCGAAACCCTAGGAGAATTAAATAAAATTGCCTATAAAATGGACTGTCAGGTAATGATCGAAGGTCCGGGACATGTACCAATGCACCTGATTAAAGAAAATGTTACAAAACAATCAAAAATTTGTAATGAAGCTCCTTTCTATACATTAGGGCCATTAACAACTGATATAGCTCCCGCATATGATCATATAACTAGTGCGATTGGAGCAGCAATGATAGGTTGGTATGGTACTGCAATGTTATGTTATGTAACACCTAAAGAACATCTAGGTCTGCCAGATAAAGAGGATGTAAAAGAAGGGGTTATTTCTTATAAAATAGCAGCTCATGCCGCTGACTTAGCTAAAGGTCATCCAGGGGCGCAAATTAGGGATAACGCTTTAAGTCAAGCTAGGTTTGAATTTAGATGGAGAGATCAATTTAATTTATCTTTAGATCCTGATAGAGCCGAAGCTTTTCACGATGAAACCTTACCTTCTGAAGGAGCAAAAATAGCTCAATTTTGTTCTATGTGCGGGCCAAAATTTTGTTCAATGCACATAACTCATGATATCAGAAATTATGTTAAAAAAGGCATGAAAGACATGTCTAAAAAATATTTAGATCTCAATAAATATAAAAATTCAAAAAAGAATTCAATAACAAAAAATAGAATTTAATTGGTCTGATTTAGATGCTGTCTAATTTTGAAAAAAATATTATTAATAGTAATAAATTTAAATCTTTAATAAAAAGAAAATCTTTAGTAAGTTGGGCTTTATCTACTATCACTCTTTTAACTTATTTTCTTTTTATTCTCTTAGTTGCATTCTTCCCAGATATCTTAGGAACTAAAATTTCAGATAAGTCAGTTATTACAATTGGAATCCCAATTGGAGTTTCTATTATACTTTTAGCTTTTGCATCAACAGGAATTTATGTATTTATTGCTAATAGAGAATTTGACAAAAAAGAAGAACTAATTAAAAAAAAAATAAATAAATGACTAATTACCCTGCTATAGCAATGTTTTTTATATTTGTTTTTGCAACGCTTATGATTACGTATTGGGCAGCAAAAAAAACAAAATCAAGATCTCATTTTTATGCAGCTGGAGGAAAAATAACTAGTCTACAAAATGGTCTAGCAATTGCTGGAGATTATATGTCTGCCGCTTCTTTTTTAGGAATTTCTGGTTTAGTCTATCTTTCAGGATACGACGGTCTTATTTATTCAATTGGTTTTCTCGTAGGATGGCCAATAATATTATTTCTTTTAGCTGAAAGATTGCGTAATTTAGGTAATTATACTTTTGCAGATGCGGCTGCGCACCGATTAGATCAAACTAAAATAAGATGTCTAGCTGCAGTTGGATCTTTAATAACAGTCATTCTATATCTAATTGCTCAAATGGTTGGTGCGGGAAAACTAATACAATTACTATTTGGTCTACCTTATGAATTAGCTGTTATTACAGTTGGAGTTCTTATGGTTATGTACGTAAGTTTTGGAGGAATGTTAGCAACTACTTGGGTCCAAATTATTAAAGCTGTATTACTTTTATCTGGAGCAACATTTATGACATTTGCAGTAATGTGGAATGTAGGATTTAATTTTGAAGTACTTTTTCAAAAAGCCATAAATATTCATCCTAAAAACAATGAAATTATGCAACCAGGAGGTCTAATATCAGATCCTATTTCAGCAATATCTTTAGGAATAGCGTTAATGTTTGGAACAGCGGGGCTTCCTCATATCTTAATGCGTTTTTTTACTGTAAAAAATGCTAAAGATGCTAGAAAATCTGTTTTCTTTGCTACAGGATTTATTGGTTATTTTTACATACTGACATTCATTATAGGTTTTGGAGCAATTATGCTAATTTCAACAAACCCTGAATTTATAAATGAAAATGGTAGTTTAAAAGGTGGAAATAATATGGCTGCAATACATTTAGCAAATGCTGTGGGAGGTGATATGTTTTTAGGATTTATATCAGCTGTAGCTTTTGCAACTATACTTGCTGTAGTGTCAGGATTAACTCTTGCAGGTGCATCTGCTGTTAGTCATGATATATATGCTTCTGTTATAAAAAAAAATCAAATTAAAGAAAAAGATGAATTGTTTGTCTCAAGAATATCTGCGCTTACTATAGGATGCATAGCTATATTACTCGGAATTATTTTTGAAAAACAAAATGTTGCTTTTATGGTCGGTCTTGCATTCGCTGTAGCAGCTAGTGCTAATTTCCCAATCTTATTTCTTTCAATGTACTGGAAAAAATTAACTTCTAGAGGTGCTTTAATAGGTGGCGGGTCTGGTCTTTTATTAGCAACAATTTTAGTAATACTTGGGCCTGCTGTTTGGGTAGACGTTTTCAATAATGAGAAAGCAATATTTCCATATAAATATCCAGCATTATTTTCTGTAACCACTGCTTTTGTTGTAACATGGTTTTTTTCAATAATAGATAAAACTCAATCAGCATATTCTGAAATTGATAAATTTGATAATCAATTTATTCAATCACAAATAGGAATTAATAAAAATAAGAAAGTTAAGTCTTAAAAGCAAAAAAGAGTCCATTGCTGGACTCTTTTTTTACTCTACACCTTCACCGTGTCGGGATCAAATTCGGGAGGGTGAAAACTCTATTTAACTTAGCTGATTGATCTTTTGTTAAGTAACCAGCAAATGATAGCCAATGCTACAAGACCAACAACTCCGTTGTTACCAAGTTGATTTAACAACGAGGTAATGTTAGCTACAACATCAGTACCGATAAAAGGAACGGCGCCAGGATACAATAAACCAGCGACGATGCCAAAAGCAATTAACATCAAACCTACTTCCGTAAGTGCTCCGATCCATCTTTTAGCTACATTTAAGGCATTCATGATTGCCCCCCATAAAAAAATTAGTAATTATACATAATTACTACATATAGTAGTATTCGTTTATAATACACTTAATATAGTATATTAAAAGAAAAAAATTATATTTAAATACTATATGTTGTAATTGAGCAACAGTATGTTTTGAATCAAATGCACAAAATATATTAAGATATTTTTTTTAATTTATTTTCTATTTCTCTTGATAACTTGTTGATTACACTACGTTTTTTTCCCTCAACTAATATTCTAATTAAAGGTTCGGTTCCTGAAAATCTAATTAGAAACCTTACGTCTTTATTTGATGAATTATTATATGCATTTATTAACTTATTGATTCTAATATTTTTTTGATATTTAGAATCTTTAAATCTTATATTCTTTTGCACTTGAAAATATGAATCATAAATATTAAAAATTTTACTAGCTTGTTTGTTATACTCAGAAATAATTTTAATCAAGTACAAAGCTATTAATATCCCATCTCCTGAAGGGCCAAATTTACTTATAATTATGTGGCCAGATTGCTCACCTCCTAAACGACTTTTTTTTTTTTTCATTAATTCATAAACAAACTTATCTCCTACTTTTGCCCTATAAAATTTTAATCCAACCTTTTTAATAAAATTTTCAAATCCTTGATTAGACATTAAAGTACCTACAACTGAATTTATATTTAAATCTTTTTTATAAATAAAATACTCAGTCAAACACGCTAAAATTTTATCTCCATCTATCAACTTTCCATTTTCATCACAACAAACAATCCTGTCTCCGTCACCATCAAATGAAATGCCAAAATCTGCAGATTTTTTTTTTACTTCTCTAACTAAACTTTGTGGATATAAAGAACCACATTTGTAATTAATATTTTTACCATTAGGTTTATCCTTAATATAAATTGGTTTAATTTTAATTTTCGAGAAAATATGCTTGGCAATTCTATAGGATGATCCATTAGCACAGTCAAAAACTACTTTTAATTTTTTTGGAAAATTATTTTTTTTTATAATTTTATCAAATTTATTTTTATAAATCATTAATGAATTATTAATTATATTTATTTTTCCTTTTTTATTTTGTTTTAAGTTTTTATTGATAAATTTAAAAAAATTATTTTGAATTCTAACTTCCTCAAAATCCGTTAATTTTTCTCCTTTTTTATTAAAAAATTTAATTCCGTTGTATTGATAGGGATTATGAGAAGCAGAAATAACCACGCCTAAATCACAATTAAGTTCTTCTACTAAATATGAAATTGTTGGCGTAGGTACTAAACCTGCCTTAAATACATTTGCTCCATTATCTTTTAATGCATTAACAAATACTTTCTCAATTTTCTTACTAGACTCCCTTGTATCTCTTCCAATTATAATTTTAAAATTTTTTTTATTATTAATAATAGATTTTGATAATGCGCTTAAAGATAATTTACTAAATATTTTATCACTACTAAGAGATCTAATACCGTCAGTACCAAATATTTTTTTATTCATAAATTGATATCTAAATTATTTAATTTTTTTTTTTAAAGCTTGCCATATAAGCTTAGCTTGTAATGCTTCTTTAACGTCGTGGACTCTTATTATATCAGCTCCATTTTCTAAAGCATATTGATTCGCTGCAATTGTTCCAGCAATTCTATCGGCTGGTTTTTCTTTTTTTGTAAAATCTGATATAAATCTTTTTCGTGATAAACCTATTAAAACATTACATCCTAATTTATTAAAAATACTTAAATTTTGTAAAATTTGTATATTATGTTTGCTAGTTTTTCCAAACCCAATTCCTGGATCAATTATAATTTTATTTCTTTTTATGCCAACTTCTTCACATTTTTTTATTTGTTTTTTTAAAAAATTATATACTTCTAAAGGGGCAAACTTATATTTAGGATTGTTTTGCATTGTTTTCGGTTCACCTTGCATATGCATTAATATTACATGGCACTTATAATCTTTTATAACATTTATACTTTCTGGATCATGATTTAAAGCTGATACATCATTAATAATTTTTACACCATTATCTAAAGCAAATTTCATCGTAATAGAATTTCTGGTATCAACAGAAATATTTAATTTTTTATTTATTAATCCTTTCAAAATAGGCTTTAATCTTGCTATTTCTTTCTCAGGTTTAATTGTTTTTGCTCCAGGTCTAGTTGATTCAGCGCCAATATCAATTATATCAGCACCCATTTTACTCATTTTTATTGCTTCTTTTATAGCTTTACTTGATTTAAAAAATTTACCGCCATCTGAAAAACTATCAGGAGTTACATTTAAAATTCCCATAATACCTGGTTTTTTAAAACCTAAATTTGGTTTTTTGTGAGATTTAGAATAATTCATAATATTTATTCTAACTATAGATTTTTTTTTTTAAAAAATATTTTTTGGTAATTAATTATTTTCCAATTGAGGTTCTGATATATCAGGATTTTTCTTATTTTTTCCTACACTTGGAACAGGAGAAAGAGTTTTTTTTCTAGAATTTTTATTTTTTTCAATAAATTTATTAATTTTTTTACCCTTAATGACATCTTTAATTTCTTCTCCTGTTAAAGTTTCATATTTCAATAGTCCTTTTGCCAACCTGTGTAATTGGTTCATATTCTTTTTAATTATTGACTGTGCCTTTTTATATGATTGATCAACTATTTTCTTAATTTCTTTATCAATTTCTTGAGCAGTATTTTCAGATACATTCTTTTTTTGTGTTACAGAATGACCTAAAAAAACTTCTTGCTCATTTTCACCATAAGCCAACGGCCCTAATTTTTCACTCATACCCCATTCTGTTACCATTTTTCTTGCTATATTTGTAGCCATACTAATATCAGAAGAAGCTCCTGTTGTAACTTTAGATACACCAAATATTAATTCTTCAGCAATTCTTCCACCCATCGCAACAGCCATATCTGCATTTAATTTTATTTTTGACATAGAAATTCTATCACTCTCAGGAAGTCTCATAACCATACCTAAAGCCCTACCTCTTGGTATAATAGTTGCTTTATGTACAGGATCAGAATACTTTGAATGAATTGCTACTATTGCATGCCCAGCTTCATGATATGCGGTTAATTTTTTTTCTTCATCTTTCATGACCATTGATTTTCTTTCAATACCCATTAAAACTTTATCTTTAGCGTCTTCCATTTCTTGCATTGTTACAAATCTTTTATTTCTTCTTGCTGCTAACAAAGCGCCTTCATTAACAAGATTAGCTAAATCAGCACCTGAAAAACCCGGCGTACCTCTAGCAATGATTTTTGCATTAACATTCGGAGCAAGTGGCACTTTTCTCATATGTACTTTTAAAATTTTTTCCCTACCAAGTATATCAGGATTTGGAACAACCACTTGTCTATCAAATCTTCCTGGACGTAATAATGCCGGATCTAACACATCAGGTCTGTTAGTTGCAGCAACGATAATCACGCCTTCATTACTTTCAAAACCATCCATTTCAACTAATAATTGATTTAATGTTTGTTCTCTTTCATCGTTACCTCCACCTAGGCCAGCGCCTCTATGTCTACCAACCGCGTCAATTTCATCAATGAATATTATACAAGGTGCGTTTTTTTTTCCTTGTTCAAACATATCTCTAACCCTAGATGCTCCTACACCAACAAACATTTCTACAAAATCAGAACCTGAAATTGTAAAAAAAGGAACCCCTGCTTCTCCTGCAACTGCTCTTGCTAATAATGTTTTACCACATCCTGGAGGGCCAATTAACAAAACTCCTTTAGGTATTTTTCCACCTAGTCTTTGAAACTTTGAAGGATCCTTTAAAAATTCAACTACTTCTTCTAATTCGCTTTTTGACTCATCTATACCCGCAACATCTTTAAAAGTTACTTTTCCTGTTTTTTCATTTAACATTTTTGCCTTTGACCTACCAAAACCAAGAGCTTTTCCGCTTCCTGATTGCATTTGTCTCATAAAAAATAACCATACTCCAATTAATAAAAGCATAGGAAACCAAGACAAAATAATACTTAAAAGAGAAGATCCTTTTTTATATGGCTCAACATTAATAGTAACGTCTTTATTACTTAATTTTTCAATTAAATTAGGATCATAAGGAGAAATGGTTTTAAATTTATTTCCATCGGCAAGATTACCACTTATTACATCTCCTTTAATATTAACATCAATTACATTATCTTTTTCCACTTCATTCAAAAAATCTGAAAAAGCTATATTTTGAACTACAGTTGTATTATTTGATTTTGTAAAAAAATTATAAAATGAAGATAGAATAAATCCTATAATTAACCAAATTAAAAAATTTTTTTTAAGTTTTTTCATATATCTATAATATATTTAATCTTTTTTTTTTTAACGACAATGTCATTTCTTAATAAATATTAGGCAATAATTTAACAGGTTTAAAAAGAAAACCCATATTAGAAAATTCCTTTTTACTCTTTATATTTGAATAATACTTCAAATGTGGAACATATAAAACATCATTTTTTTTATTTTTTACTGCAGGTAAAGATAAAATTATTTTATTTGGAATCTCTAATTCCTTAAACTTATTATTTTTTAATAAAATTTTTTCCCAACCACTTTGTTTTAACTGATCGATAAAAAAAGATTTTCCTAATTTTTTTTTTAAAAATAACTCATAATTATTTTTATAATTAATCTCAAATCTATTATCCCAAATAATTTTATTAAATTTAAAATCTATTTTATGTTCTCTTTTTTTTTTAAAAATTTCTCTAGCAACATACAATTTTTTTTTAAAAAAAATAACATGGCATCCTCCTAAATTAAATCTATCGAAAATTAAATTTGATTTAATTTTTTTAAAAAAATTATAGACATACTTAGATTTTGGTAAATATAATGAACCAGATATAGTATTTAAAATTCTTGAAAAAATAAAAATAAAATCCTCTTTTTTTAACAATCTTAAATTATTAAAATCAACAATTGCATATCCAAAATTATTAATTTTAACATTTTTTTTAAACCATAAATTAAATCTATTTTCTATAGACTTTCTTTCTTTTTGAGCTTTTTTTAGCATTTTTTTTAATTTATTATCTGTTAACCCTTCATTTTCTAATTTTGGTAAAATTTTTCTAATTCTATTTCTAAAATACTTCATAGATTTATTTGTTGGATCTTCCATCCAATTAATATTATTTTTATTTAAAAATTTAATAATTTCCTTTTTCTTTATATCTAATAATGGCCTTAATATTCTTAATTTTTCTTTAAATAAAATTTTTGGCATACAAGCTAAACCATAAACGTTGCTATTATCATTCAATCTCATAATAAAAGTTTCTTTCTGATCTTCAAAATGGTGGGCGACCAACAAGTTTTTTACATTATTACTAAAACACCAATCATCAAAAATACTATATCTAAATTCTCTTGCTTTATTTTGAATACCTTTTTTTGGTATATTTAATAAATTCCATTTAAAACAATGATATGGAATTCCTTGTTCTTCTAAAATAATTTGCGTTTTTTTACATTCTTCATCGCTATTTTTCCTTAATCCGTGATCAACAATAAGTGCTGTTATTTTCCCACCTTTATTATCTATCCATTCTTTTACAAGAAGAGCTAAACAAATACTGTCGCTACCTCCTGAAACTGCTACTGCTAAATGTGGCTTTTTTTCATATGGACCAAGACTATCCATAGTTTTACGAAAGAATTTTTTAATCATTTAAACTAACATTTGTTTTCTTGAATTATATAATTTGTTTTTTTTAAAACATCTCTTTCTGAATCTGGATATTGCTTAATTATTTTCTTTAAAGCATCACAAGATTCCTTCTTTTTATCTAGATTTGAAAAAGAAATAGCTATTTTTAATAAACTTGGAGCGGCTTTTTTATGTTTCTTAAAACTTTTTATTACTTCTCCATATGCCAACACAGCTTCTGGATAATTTTCTCTAACAAAAAGAGATTCTCCTAGCCAATAATATGCACTAGGAGCTTTTTCATCTTTTGGGTATTTTTTTACAAATCCTCTAAAAGCAGTTTCTGCATCAGAATAATTTAGATTTTGTAAAGAGTCTTTTCCATAATTAAATAAACTTTCTGCGGTTTGAAAATTTTTTGCAACTTCAAAACTTTGATCTTCTTTGGACTCTTTTATACTTCCTAATATTTCAACATCTCCCCCAACTGTATTAACATCTGATGTGTTTTTTGGGTATGCGTATGTATCTGGTTCATCAGATCTATCCCTTTTAGATAATGGCAAAGCTGATGTATTATTAGTAGTAGACAATCTAAAATCTACATCAGATGTAATTTTATCCATTTTTTCTTGCAATTGGTCTAATCTAAAAAAAATTTCTTCAAATTGACCATTTATTTTTGCAAAATCATTTTCTAATTTATTTATTCTTATTTGGTATTTAGATGAAACTGGCGCACTATCTTCTTTAACCAAAGTATTATCACTTGGAGCATATAAAGATTTTTGAACATCTGAAATTTCTTGCTCTAAACGATTTAATTTTTCACTCAATAAATTAAAATCAAATTGATCCACTGCCTTTAAGTTAAATGAAAGAAAAAACAAAAATAAAATTAATAGGATATTTTTTTTTTTATTAAACATATTTCAACTAAATTTTTATTAAAACTTAGCTTATAAATATTATTAAGATTACTATAAAATCAAGAGAAGAGAAGAATAATTTATCTATCTACGTCTAAGGTTGTCACTGATCTTCTATTTTTTGTCCAAGCGTCATCATATGAGCCTTCTACATCCGGTCTTTCTTTACCATATGAAACAATATTTACTCTATCTTCGGCTATGCCCATTGAAGTCAAATATTCTCTAACAGCATTAGCTCTTCTTTCACCTAAAGCCAAGTTATATTCTCTAGTTCCTCTTTCATCACAATGACCTTCAATTAATATATATTTAGATGGATTTTGATCCATCCATGTAACTTGTAAATCTAAAGTACCTTCTGACATTGATGATAATAAATATGAGTCATAACCAAAATATATTTTTGCTGGAACAGTTGCATCTTTATCAAGATAAGACATGCCGCCTTTCTCGTAAAGACCAGTAGAAACATCCTCTAACGATCCATCTTGTTGTGCACAGCTAAATAAGAATATTGAAAAAACAAAAACTGAAATTGATCTTAATAAATACATTACTATAAAATCTATATAAAAATTAATATATAACTTAACTCATAAAATTATAGAAATAACTTTGATTAGATACAAGTGTTTTTTTATTTTTTTTATTGTAATAAAGGGGACCATGCAGGATCAGATGCTTCCAATGGAGTTATAATTTCTTTTTCATGAAATCCAGTTAAATCAATTAAATAAATCCTTGTTTTCCCTTCTTTTTTATTTTTTGGGTAATCTTTCTTCGTATACGCTATCATTCTTCCATTAGGAGTCCAGGTTGGGCCTTCTACTAAAAACCCTTTAGCAATTACTCTTTCACCTTTTCCTTCAGGTGTCATTATCCCAATATAAAAAGTTTTATTAAAGTACTTTGTAAAAGCAATATAATCTCCTCGTGGTGACCAAACTGGAGTTGAATAATGCCCTTTACCAAAACTAATTCTTTTTATTTTTTTTCCCTTATTGGACATAACGTATATTTGTGGAGATCCTCCTCTATCAGAATTAAAGGTAACTCTTTTTCCATTAGGAGAATAAGAAGGAGAAGTATCTATACCTCTGTAAGTAGTTAATTGTTTTCTTATATTAGTTTTAAGATTATACGAATATATATCTGAATTACCTTCAGTTGCTAAAGACATTATTACCTCATCCCCAAAAGGAGAGAATCTAGGTGCGAAAGTCATTCCAGGAAAATCTCCTACTACTTCCTGCTTACCAGTTTCAATATCTAATAAATATACTCTTGGTATTCTGCCAATATAAGATAAATATGTTAATTCTTGTTGGGATGGAGAAAATCTTGGAGTTAACACTAAATTAGTTCCGTTTGTTAAGAATCGATGGTTAGCTCCATCTTGATCCATTATTGCCAATCGTTTAATTCTTTTTTTTGAAGGACCACTTTCGGCTATATAGGCAATCCTTGTATCAAAATAACCAATTTCACCAGTGAGTCTTTCGTAAACTTTATCTGCTATTCTATGAGAAATTTGTCTCCAATTACTTCTTGCGGTACTGAATGCCCATCCTGCCATTTGTTGTTCAGCAAAAACATCCCATAATCTAAATTCAATCCTAATATTACCTGATGCATCTAATTGAGTTGACCCAACAATTAAAGCTTGAGCGTTTATAACTTTCCAATCTGCAAATTTTGGCATTACATTGGGGTTAGAAATTTTTTGTATATAAGCTTTTGGATCAATTACTTTAAAAAGTCCACTGTTATTTAAGTCAGCCACAACTAACTTAGTAATTTGATTTGCCAACTCTTGTTCTTCATCATTCGTACCAATAAAATCATTAATTCCTATTGGTGTTGGTTCAGTATAACCCGAAGTAATATCTATTCTGAGTTCCGCGTATGCATTTATACTAAAAATTAAAAAAATAAAAAAAGAAATTATAATTTTTTTCATATACATAATGTTTTTTTTT
>CEUZ01096764.1_pt1 | contig 25188 bp, 24 predicted proteins | sample 361511 | NCBI WGS metagenome assembly CEUZ01 (sample SAMEA2622822, study PRJEB7988) | marine metagenome | biome: marine biome (ENVO:00000447); feature: surface water layer (ENVO:00002042); material: "saline water (ENVO:00002010), including plankton (ENVO:xxxxxxxx)" | depth 5 m | reverse complement strand
GGGGACAGTGGCTTTCCATGTGCGTGGTCGACGAAGACGAACTCTTCGACAGGCTTTCTTGAAAGTTTCGTCAATTGTTTAGGCGGACGACCAATCGTCAACATGGCCGAAACGGCTTCATGTGATTCAAGGCCCAATAATTCCTGCACAGCTGGTTCTTGAGCCGCGAGCAACGTAGTTAATGTCCCACCGAACCCTTCGTTGCGAGCTGCCATCAATGCACTCCAGGCCATCGGATAAATCGAAGCCCCACTAACCACTCCGACGCGATCTAAGAACTGGTCCATCGAAGCAACAACTTTCAGATCCACAGCAACAATGCAAACAACCGGGACATCCTCGAGATGTTCAAACATCGGTATCGCAATTGGCAGCGATTCATCCGATGCTGCCTCAGCAACGTCGATCGACGAAGGAGTCACTGATTGCCAATAAACCTCTCCCGCTCGAGTTTGTGCAGCCGCCACTCGCATCGGCCCCCAGCACAACTCGCCGAGAGCTTTTTTGGTTTCGCGATCACGAACAGCTATCACTTTCCAACCCTGACGGTTTCCTCCGTTAGGTGCAAAGCGAGCGGTGTCGAAAATTCGATACAACACGTCATCAGGGACGGGTTCATCAGTGAACTCTCGAGCTGCAAACGTGGTTTTAGCTACATCAACAAAATCCATTTTGGAACCTCAAATAATTCGATCGGAACGCAAGTCATCGATTTCCGACGAGTTGAAACCCAACTCTGTCAGCACTTCGTTGGTATGTTCACCCAACTCAGGAGCCCGATGACGAATCACACCCGGACTGCCCGTCATAGCAACCGGGAATTGGCTTATCGGAACATCTTTCGCAGCTGTCGGATATCCCAGTCGCTCCAAAAAGCCCAACGCGTTTACATGAGGATGATCCAGGGTCTGTTGAGGCTTCAGCACCGGGGCACCCGGGATCTTCAACTCAGCGAGAGCAGAAAGAATCTCATCGGTTGTCTTGGCAGCGCACCAATCCGACATCACTCCACAGATCTCATTTCGGTGGTTCCCCCGCCCTTCATCATTTTGGAACCTTGGATCGTCGGCCAGCTCAGGTCTACCAACCAGCTTCGCCCAACGAGCGAACTGATAGTTACCGATGACCGAAACTAGAACTAAGCCGTCGCTAGTCACAAAAGTGTCCGAAGGAGCGGCCGTCTGCCCTTGGTTATGGGAAGCCTCACGGTTTATCTGAAGCTGGTCCTGCTCTATAAGTGTCGCATTCGCGATGGTCATCGCAGTTTTGAGCAGCGCTCCCTCCAACTCCTGGCCTTCTCCAGTGAGGTCACGGTGCCGTAACGCGGCAAGAGTCGCCATAGCCAACAAAGACCCAGTACAAAAATCTACGTACGGCGTGGAATTGCGTGTCGGTTGTCCCTCAGGGCCCGTCATATGCATCGCACCAGACATAGCTTGAGCCAAGCCGTCGAAACCGACCCTGTCGCTAAAAGGTCCGCCTGACCCGAAACAAGTTACCGTTGACACGATGATGTCTTCCTTGAGTGATTTCAGCGACTCATAGTCAAGACCCATCTGCCTTCGAGTTTCAGGAGGAAGATTGGCGACCACCACGTCGGCGGTTGCTACAAGGGCGTTCATTATCTCTCGCCCTTCTGGTTTCATCGGATTTAGCGTCACACTTTTTTTATTGCGACCCACCTGCAAAAACAAAGCGCCTTGACCGTCGGGAGTCACTGGTGTCGTCCAACGATCCTCCCCGCCATCGATCCTTTCAATCCGGATTACATCAGCACCAAGATCTCCCAAAATCGTCGCAGCGAACGGCCCGGCAATAAACCGCCCGAAATCCAAAACCCGAATCCCATCCAAAACGCCAGACATCACAATCCCCAGACCGTCCCCAATGCCGTTTCCAACCGAAACGGAAGAACTTTCCCCCAAGAACATAGTTAGCTTTTTAGCGTCATGACTTTTGCTAACAACATCTCAATAGGTGCCGCTAAGGGATATCGGTCCTATTCCAAATGCCGTCCGACCTACAGTCGGGCCTATGTTGGGGACACACGATCAGTTGTTGACCGCAGCGATTGGGGAAAAGTTGCTCAGTTCATTTGACGATTTTTATATCCACCAAACATCACACCCGATCTCGATCCCAGCAACAGGTGATCGAAACGCATACGACCGATCTTTCTTTAACGGCTACACCGCAGACGGCAGCTTGTACTTCGGAGTGAGTTCCGCCCGCTACCCAAACCTCCACATACAAGACTGTGCGTTAACGGTTGCATGGGGCGACCAACAACACTCTTTTCATGGCTCACGACGAGCCCCACAAGACCCAATTGATATGAGCACCGGGCCCTTTCGGATCGAAATCCAAGAACCAATGGGGAATATCCGCGTTGTTCTCGAGGACAATGAGACCGGAATCGGAGCTGACCTTGAATGGATTCCTCGCAGCGCACACTTTGCTGAAGATCATCAAACACTGACGCCGGAACAGATAGGCCGCTGGATGATTGCCACTCGGATGAACCAGTTCGGATTTTGGCGCGGCGAACTCCGTCTTCCCGGCGAAACCATCACCGTTGACCCAACCCAGACATACGGAACCAAAGACCGTTCTTGGGGTATTCGACCAGTGGGAGACCCGGCACCTCCAGGAGCACCGCAACCCCCCAAAGGTCTCAAATTTTTCTGGGCCCCCCTCCACTGGCCAAGTCACGTCACCCACATAGGTGTTTTTGAAGGAGACCACGGTGAAATCTGGCATTGGGACGGTTTCCAACTGCCCGCTTACTCACAAGCCGACCAGATACCAGGCATCGAAGATCCAGATATCAAGCGTTTCGCTTCGGTAAGCCACAACTTCAGATGGTTAGCCGGAACACGTCGAGTGTCGGGTGGTCAATTAACCGCACAACTCCCTGATGGGGATCCAATTGCAATAGAGATCCAACCAATACGTTCAATTCTCATGAAGGGAATGGGATACGGCCACCCCGAATGGGGCCATGGACACTGGAAAGGCGAATTAGCGACCTTTGGAGAATCCTGGGATCTCAACCAAATCGACCCACTTGCACCCGAAAACATTCATATACAAGAAGTTGTGCGAGTCCATGACGGCGCTTCTGAAGGTGTGGGTGTGCTTGAACAACTTGTAGTTGGGCCATACCCCAAATACGGGTTCACAAAGTTCTTTGACGCGGCCACTTGAAGCAATAGAACGACACGCACAATGCCTGTCGTGGAAGGATGAACCCATGGAACTGTATGACGCTATGCGAACCACATTCGCCGCACGAGATTTCACTGACGACGAAATGCCAGACGAGACCCTTTATCGGATTCTCGACAACGCCCGCTTTGCCCCCAGTGGAGGCAACCGACAAGGCGGACGAGTAATTGTTGTAAAAGACCCCGCCACGAAGACAACTCTCGGTCGGCTATGCCTTCCGCAGTTGAGGGTGTACGGCGAACAACGACGAAGCGGAGAAAACCCTTGGCAAAGTGTTCAACCAACAGGCATTGACGTTGACAAAGTCTGGAACGACGAATCCATTCCTGCTGTGATCCCCATGTTTGAAGATCTTTCACGCACACCTACCGTGCTGGTCATCGCCGTTGATCTGAATGTTGTGGCGTCTCTGGACAAAGACCTTGACCGAGTCGGCATTATCAGTGGAGGCTCGATATATCCAATGGCATGGAACATCCTGCTTGGTGCTCGCAACGAAGGATTTGGCGGAACTCTGACCACGCTCATCGCTGCCCAGGAATCGAAAGCGCAAGAGTTACTTGGCCTCGAACCCGATATTGCTGTGGCGGCCCTTCTGACGATAGGAAAACCCAAGAAACAACTCACAAAGCTGTCTCGTAAGAAAGTTGAAGAGTTCACTACAGTCGACCGCGGCGACGGGCCAGCATTTACAGGCTAAACATCAAAGACGCTCTTAAGCTGGGACTGCCCGTCTCGAAATCTCCTCAAGATCACAAGATGTCGGGAGGGTGCCAAATAGTGACCCGTGGTCGCCGCCCACACGTGACATCAAGTAGGCCTCACTGACCGAAGGGTGGCCATACTCAACCATCAAAGTCGCAGCCCAAGTGACCGCAAGCTTTTCTACGAGTCGACGTGCCTCTGCTTCAGATAGCGGGTTAGCGAACTCGGCTCGCAGAGCATCCAGATGTTCATCAATGCCTGCATCTCGACCCCGAGACTGTTCTAACTCATCAAGAAAAATTTCGACACTCTCGGGGTTCCTAGATGCCGCTCTCCCGATATCCAGAGCGATAACGTTTCCAGCACCCTCCCAAATGGCGTTCAAAGGTGCCTCACGATACAAACGAGGCATCATCGAATCTTCTACATACCCATTGCCGCCAACACACTCCAATGCCTCTCTGACAACAGGGTTTGATTGTTTGGTTAACCAATACTTAGCAACGGGCGTCGCTAATCGAGCAAAAGCTTGTTCCCTCTCATCGACTTCCATGCGTTCATGCGCGCCTGAAAGCCGGGTGATCATCAGCGTTGCGGCTTCAACTTCAATTTCCAAGTCGGCCAATACGTTTTGCATCAATGGCTTATCAATCAAAGTTGCGCCGAACGCTTCGCGGTTAGCCACATGCCAACTCGCTTGGCTCACAGCTTGACGCATCAAAGAAACACCCCAATTCGCGACATCTAACCGGGTGGCATGCACCATGTCGATAATTGTTGGAATACCACGCCCTTCCTCACCCACCATCCAGGCCGCCGTGCTGTCGAATTCCAATTCAGCTGATGCGTTGGACCGATTTCCCAGCTTGTCTTTCAGGCGCATAAAACGAAGCGAATTTCGGGTCCCGTCAGGCAACACTCGGGGGACTAAGAAACAAGACATCCCTTTAGCTGCATAAGCCAAAACCAAAAAGGCATCACACATAGGCGCTGAGGTGAACCATTTATGGCCCTCAAGCCGGTACTCACTTCCCGGACCACCCCCAGCCGCAGGCGTTGCGGTACTTGTGTTTGCCCTAACGTCAGAACCGCCTTGTCTTTCTGTCATACCCATACCCAAAAGCACCCCCGACTTCGTCGTTGGAGCTTTGAGCTGCTGGTCATAACTTCTGCTGATCGTCAGCGGTTCCCAGATTTCAGCCAGTTCAGGTTGATGCCGCAACGCCATAAGAGCACCGGAGGTCATTGAGGTAGGGCAACCATGACCCATTTCGATCTGAGTTATTAAGCCCATGAGGGCGTTGCGCGTCACATATGCCCCGTCACCCGCAGGCTTTTCATAGCGCATGCAATGAATCCCGCTTTCGACGGCAAGATTCAGAAGCGAGTGATAAGCGGGATGGTATTCGATCTCATCGATTCTGTTGCCAGAAGCATCATGCGTGTGAAGAATCGGAACGTTCTTATTCGCTAAACGTCCCCATTCCCGTGTTTCCTCATTCCCGACCCGGTCGCCGAAACTCTCCAAAACATCCAAGTCTCCTCCCTCGCGGCGAACCGCTTCAGAGAGCACCGGATCAGCAGTAAACAAGTTGTAAGAACTGAGGGGTTCCGGTTGGTTATCAGAGGCCTGCATGGCCCTAAACTATCTGGAAGCTCGTTGAAGAGGACAATGCAGCAATGAGCGACTACTTTTCGATGCACTGCACGACGATGGCGGATATTTAATAACCGCCTAACTAAGGGGAATAAGTGAAATACGTAGCACCATCTTCGGTTGAGGAAGCAACGTCGTTGCTGTCAAGCTCACCGTCGGCGCAGGTGTTTGCAGGGGCAACAGACGTTGTCCCCCAAATCCGGGCCGGACGTCCAGCACCTGAAGTACTGGTCGATCTAAAGAAGATAGAAGAACTCGTATCAGTCGCTAACGACGAAGACAAATGGACGGTAGGGGCCGCGACGCCAACGGCTAACCTCACCGATGACCCAGCCTTCAGCGAAGAGTTTCCAGGCCTAACTGAGGCCGCAGGCTTAATCGGCTCTGACCAGATACAAAATAGATCCAGTTTGGGAGGCAACCTATGCAATGGTTCACCCGCAGCTGACTCCGTGCCGGCAATGGTCGTGAATGGAGCTCGAGCCGTAGTTGCTGGCCCAAACGGAACTCGGGTCCTTGATGTAGCCGAAGTTGTGACCGGGCCAGGTCAAACGTCACTCGACGCAGATGAATTCATTGTCGAGTTTGAAATTGACAGAATCCCAGCACGGACTGGTGATGCTTATCTGCGGATGATCCCACGAACCGAAATGGACATCGCTGTCGTAGGAGCTGGAGCACGGATCACACTCGCAGAAGACGGAAGCATCGAACACGCAGCCCTAGCTTTAGCAGCGGTAGCCCCGACAGTCGTTAGAGTCCCCGAGGCAGAAGCCGCGTTGGTTGGCAACACCGCCGATGACGAAACCCTCTCTGCTGTAGCGGACGCAGCGAGTGAAGCATGTGACCCGATTGATGACAAACGTGGCACCGTCGCTTACCGGAGGCAGGTAGCAGGAGTGTTGGCGAAACGAGCGGTGCTTATAGCAATTGAAAGAGCCCAGCAGAGAAACGGAACGAACTAATGGCACGAACTCACATAACTACCGTTGTCAACGGTGACGAAACAGAATTCTTGACCGAGGACAGCACCTCACTGCTTAACGCTCTCAGAGACGAAGTTGGTCTAACTGGAGCCAAAGAAGGTTGCGGTACAGGAGATTGTGGAGCTTGTTCAGTCATGGTCGATGACAAAGTCACGTGTGCTTGTCTTGTATTCGCGCCAGAAGTTGACGGATCAACGATTCTCACGGTTGAAGGGCTTGCCGACTCCGGTGAGCTGCATCCCCTCCAACAATGCTTCCTAGAGGGAGCTGCTCTGCAATGCGGCATCTGCACACCAGGGTTTCTGATATCGGCAAAAGCTTTGCTAGACAAAAACCCAGATCCAACGGAAACAGAAATTCGTTATGCGTTAGCCGGCAACCTGTGCCGGTGCACCGGATATGACAAAATTATTCGTGCTGTCCAAGAAGCAGCTCGAGAGATGAGGGATCAGTAATGGCCATAACTGAAGAAAATCCTGGATACAAATGGGTTGGTACCCGACCAATCCGACCTGATGGGTTAGAAAAAGTCACAGGGAAAGCGCAATTCGGCGCGGACCTGATGTTGCCGGGGATGCTGTTCGGCAAGGTTGTGCGATCACCCCACGCGCACGCCCGGATAATTTCTATAGACACCACTGCTGCGGAAGCGATGGTCGGGGTGAAGGCAGTCATCACAGGCGGCGACTTCCCTGACCTCGCAGCGAACGGCGCTCATCCAAGCGAAATTGACGTCGCCAACAACACCATCGCCAGGGAGAAAGTCCTATACGAAGGACATGTAGTTGCTGCAGTAGCGGCCACCACCCGCGAACAAGCCGAAGCTGCCGCCGAAGCAGTCGAGGTCACGTACGAAATTTTGTCTCACGTGCTGACAGTGGATGAAGCCATGGCCGACGGCGCTCCGTTGCTCCATGAAGGAATGATTACCAAGGGCGTCGACCCTGCACCCGAAGAAGCGTCAAACGTCGCCAGCAAAATCCTTCACGAACGCGGTGACCTTGACCAAGGGTTCGGCGAAGCCGATGTGGTTGTCGAGCGAGAATTCACCACCAAACCAGTTCACCAGGGATATATAGAGCCTCACGCCGCGGTCGCTGACGCGAACAGTGACGGGAGAGCCCACATATGGTGCTCATCTCAGGGGCATTTCCAAATGAGAGCCTATTCAGCGTCAGTGTTGGGAATATCACCGGGAATGCTGAAAGTCACAGCCGCCGAAATCGGTGGTGGGTTTGGCGGTAAAACCGTTATTTACCTCGAACCGCTTGCAGTCCGCCTGTCTCAAAGAGCTGGCCGGCCCGTCAAATTGGTAATGGACCGTGATGAGGTCTTCCGAGCAACCGGACCAACATCAGGAACCCGGATCAAAGTCAAAATGGGAGTCGCCAAGGACGGCAAGATAACTGCCGCGGAAGTATGGATGGCCTACGAAGCAGGCGCGTACGCAGGCTCCCCAGTGGGTGCCGCGGGCATGACAGCTATCGCTTGCTACGACATCCCGAATTTTGTGGTCGAAGGCTATGACGTTGTGTGCAATAAGCCGAGAGTCGCCGCATACCGAGCACCGGGTGCACCAATGGCAGCTTTCGCAGTGGAATCAGTGCTTGATGAACTGGCCCGCGACATAGGGATGGACCCAATCGACATTCGGTTAGCAAACGCAGCCGTCGAGGGTACCCAAGCGTCCTACGGACCTAAGTTCCCTCGGATCGGCTTTGTTGAAACCTTAGAAGCGATCAAAGATCACCCCAACTACACCGCAGACCTTGGACCTAACCAAGGTCGCGGGATTGCAGCAGGATTCTGGTTTAACGCAGGCATGATGTCGAGTGCGACGGTCCACATCAACGAAAATGGAACGGCGACCGTAGTGACGGGATCCCCCGACATTGGGGGAAGCCGCCAATCGATGGCTTTGATGGCCGCTGAAGAGCTGGGCATTCCGTACGAATCGATAAAGGCTGTAGTCGCTGACACCGAAACAGTTGGCTTCAACGATGTCACCGGTGGTAGCCGCGTGACATTGGCAACCGGCGCCGCCGTAGTTGATGCCTGTCGACTGATTATCGAAGACCTCCGCGCCCGAGCAGCGAAAACATGGGACGTTGAGCTTGACCAAGTGGAATGGGTTGATGGGCAGGCCCAACACGCTGAAGGTGCCCAACCCCCGCTTTCCCTGAAGGACCTGGCAGCAAAATCTGGTCGAACAGGAGGACCCATATCTGCCAACGCTTCTTTGAACTCACGTGGAGTTGGCGCTGGTTTCTCAACTCAACTCTGTGATGTAGAGGTTGACCCAGAAACCGGAGTGACCAGAGTTGTCCGCTACCTGACAGCGCAAGATGCTGGACGAGCGATAAGCCCTGATTATGTCGAAGGGCAAATGCAAGGCGGCGTGGTCCAAGGAATTGGATGGGCTTTGAACGAGGAATATATCCATGACAGCGACGGCGTGATGGAAAACCCAAGTTTCCTTGATTACCGCATACCCGTAGCTTCGGATTTGCCGATGATCGATTGCGCCATCGTTGAAGTCCCCAACCCAGCACACCCGTACGGTGTGAGGGGTGTAGGCGAAGTAGGGATTGTTCCTCCGATGGCAGCAGTGGGTAATGCGATCAACGACGCGCTCGATGTGCGAATGACCGATCTTCCAATGTCACCGGTCAAAGTTCTTGAAGCGTTAAACGAACAACGCGACTAATAACTCCGATGGCCCAAGTTCATTTCTCAGCTGGTCTCCGCGACCTAACAGGAGGACTGGCTCAGGTTGAGGTTGAAGCTACGACCGTTCGTCGTTTAGTCGTCGCGCTCGAGGAAATGTTTCCCGGTATTGGAGAGCATTTAAACGAAGCGTCGTCAGTGGCGATCGATGGCGAAATTTTTACTGATGCTGATTATGAACCGGTGTCACACAGCTCTGAAGTCCACTTCCTTGACATTTTCCAAGGCGGGTAACAAAAGCGAATCGGCAAGGGGATTGCCGTAGATTTGTTTTCACCGTCCGATGTGAAAGTGGGCCAAAATGAGCAAACGGTATTTCGTTCAAATTTCGACTGATCCCGACGTGGACCCACGGAAGTGCGCTGTCGCTCTGGCCTGCGCGGTTCAGGCGATAACAGATGGTCACAGTCTGAATATTTTCTTTGCATCCCACGCGGTGAAACTTCTCCAAAACGAATTCATTGGCGGACTAGATGAGCGTGTTTCCCAAGAACCCGGCTTCTGCAAGCAGATGATTGAAGCGTTGATGGAGGGCGCAGAAGCGATTTACTGTTCGACTGGCTCGCAGGCTGTGCTTGGGGTCACACCTGACAACGCCGCGGATGTGCTTGTTGATGGCTTAGAACTCAACTGGAGCGGTCCGCCCGGGGTCATAGAGCTGAGCTCTAATGCCGACGTCTCTCTAACTTACTGAAACCGGTTTCGCAACCACATCAACTTCAGAAAAGCAACGATAAGTGTTTGCGAGCTTTGGAGTGTTTAGTTCGCGACATTTGTCGACGCCGCATTAACTGATTCCCTATTCCTTGAGCCGGTCGGGGATGAAACAGAACAGCCATGCGATCACAGAACTACAGATGACTATTGCTATTGCTACTTCATAACCAGAGCTGTCAATGACAAACCCGAGGATGGCGGGTCCCGCGAGTGCACCGAACCCAAGAGCTGTGTAGAAGGTACCGATGGAGCCACCCAGATCAGCCACACCAAACCATGTGGCGAGAACATTGGGAGCAGCGGTAAACCAAACCGCCCAACTGACACCGTGCAGCAGTGCACTTACCAGGAAGAGAATGTACGAATCTCCTGCAAGGAACCACACCAGAAGACAAGCCACTAGAAGCAGTTGCCCGAAACGGTATTGGTGCATTGGGACAAATCGGTCATTCAATGCGCTGATCACCAGTCGAGCGACTACTGAGGAGGCCCCAATGACTCCGACGAGAGTAGCCGCAGCCGAACCACTGACCCCCTCGCTAACTGCATGGTCGTTGTAAAAAGCTAAAGGGGCATAAAAACCGGATCCCCCTAGCGCCAATGCCCCATAGAGGACCAAGAACCGCTTCGACCTCAAAATCTTTCGTAACCCGAGATCGTCGTCTCGTCGGACTTTTGGTGAATCAACTGCAGCAAATGTGCAGACAGTCAGCAATACTCCGCTGAAAATGGCATAAACCCCGAGCGTTGATCGCCATCCCCACGCATCTATCAAAATTCGTGAAACGATTGGGCCAATAAAGGTTCCCATCCCTACACCTGCCAAGACCAGACTGATAGCAGAAGCCTGCCGGTGCTTAAACCAACGGCCGACAGTCCCAATCATCGACGGGTAACAGCAGCCGACAGCGCTTCCGACCAGCGGCGCATAACCCAAGTACAAATGCCACAACTCTGAGGATTGGCTGCTCACGATGAGGCCGAGGGTCATAAATACTGTCCCAGTAGCCACGACAGGTCGGACACCAACGGTGTCACTGATCTTTCCACCTATGGCACCAGCTAAATAATAAAAACAGACTGCAGTTGAGAAGATTGGCGCAACTGGGCCTGTTGATGTCTCGAAAGTCTCTGCAATAGGTGTGAGGAAAATACCGAAGGAAAACAAAACCCCGAAGTTCACGAAATTGGCAACGAACGCGGCGGATGTAACTGTCCAACTATTGCGACGGCGGCCAGGTGAATACGTTTCGATTCTCTATTTCTACTGCGAATAGGTGCCGCAGAACATAATTCCGAACAGGTAAAGACACACAAAACCCGCTCAACTCATGGTCAAACCACCAGATACTGACAACGTTTGACCGGTCACGAAAGCGGCCTCGTCAGAGCCAAAATAAACAACAGCAGACGCGACCTCTGTCGGAGTGCCGACCCGCTTCATCGGAACGGCCCTAGCCATAGCCCCAATAATTTTGTCGCCATCGTCACTCGCGGCGACGATCCCATCAAGGAGTGGCGTGTCAGTAGGACCTGGACACACAACATTTGCCGTCACTCCACTTCTCGCGGCCTCACGAGCAATCGTTTTGGTGAAGGCGATAATCCCACCTTTGGCACCTGAATACACCGCTTCGAATGATGAACCAACTCGCCCAGCGTCTGAAGCGATATTGACGATGCGTCCCCAACCAGCTTCAACCATTGCTGGGAGACACGCGTGAACGGTTCGCAAAACGCCTTTGTAATTGATTTCAATCACCCGATCCCAAAATGATTCATCGGTCGACAAAAACGGCATTAGCTCGTCCCAACCGGCGCAATTCACTAGAACTTCGACAGACCCCAGTTCGTCAACTGTCTGAAAGACGCCGGCTTGGACAGCATCAGTATCTGAAACGTCCATGTGCACAGCGACGGCGTGACCATCCGTCTGAGAAATCATTGAGACTGTCTCAAGAGCTCCGTCAAGATTTAAGTCTGCGACTGCCACTTGTCGTCCGGCGGCTGCCAAACCGACACAAATTTCTCTGCCAATTCCGCTACCGCCACCGGTCACGAGTGCAACTCGTCCGCTCATCGTTCAACTCCTCGTTGCCCGGGCAACTTCGCCCCATTTGTCTATTGACTCAGGATCTTTGCGCATGTGTTCCTCCGTCAGATACATCACCACCCGAGACGCGGTGCTTGCATACCGGTCCTTTAAACGATCGGCCATTTCATCCCACGGTGATACCAACGCGAAGTGGTCCAGCATTTCGTCAGAGATCGTGTCCGCCATGCCCTGCAGATCACCGGCCTTCATTTTGTCCCCTAACGCTTTTGTAATCCCATCGAAGCCCAAGTCCTCGAACTGAAACGCATAATTCGGAGTAGTTCCATAAAAAGCTATTTGGGTTTTTGCCCGGTGCACCCATGGTGCCCGCTCCTCAGGACTGTCACCAGCAACGGCAAACACAGGGACAATTAAGTCGATCTCAGACGGGTCGCGGCCAGCTATCTCGGCGCCCTGGGTGACTTCGGGGAGCAACCGGTTTTGGATGTAATGCATTGAGTGCATCGGGTGGACATGCACCCCATCGGCGACTTGGCCCGCAACACCGTTCATTAAGGGCCCCACAGAGGAGATATCGATCTTGATATCGCCGAAGTCGTGGGATCGGGGTTTCCACGCATCTGGCAAAAGAGAGAGATTATAAAATTCGCCCTCGTGGCTTAACTTTTCCTCGCCACGGAAAGCCCGCAGGCAGGCTTTGACCGCCAATACGTAATCAAGCAAACGACGAGCTGGACGATCAAAATCGGCCGAATATCGTCGAACAACATGACCCTTAACTTGACTCCCTAAGCCCAATCGGAACTTGCCATTAGTTTCTCCAGCCAACTCCCACGCGACCTGTGCCGACACCATTGGGCTTCTCGGGAAAGCAACTGCGATACCAGTTGTGAATGTCAACGATGGTGCAGCCATCGCCGCTGCAGCAATTTGCATCCACGGCACTTGGCCCGTTTCGGTATAGAGCATCCCTGAAAATCCCTGGTCTTCAACACGGCGAGCTAAATCTCCCGCAGTGGCCCAGGTAGATGAACCTGTCATCAAATCGAATTCCACGTCGTTACCTCTCTGTCGTCCCCTATTTGAGCCGAAATCCAGTCGCTCGGCCAATGCAGTTGGATCGCCTCTAAAGTTGCAGGGTATGAGTAATGACTGGTTACTAATGGGAGATGTCCCGAAACGAGCCGCACGTCTATGGAAAGACGACCTCGCACTCGTTTTTAAAGGAAACCGTTGGACACATGGTGAGTTCGCATCCGATGTGGACAAAGTGGCGAAAGGTCTTATTTCTATAGGCGTGAAACGCGGGGATCACGTCGCTGTCTGGATGACCAATCGCCCGGAATGGTTGCATCTCATGTACGCAATTCCTCGAGTGGGTGGATGCATTGTCCCGTTGAACACCCGATACCGAACAGATGATGTCGCATATACCGTTGTGCAATCCCAGAGCAAGTTCCTGATAGCCCTCGACCAGTCGGGGCCAATTAACTACGGCCAAATGTTGGTTGAAGCCGGTCAACAACTGGATGAAGGTGGCTATCTCCAAACCATTGTGATGCTTGGAGAACAACTTTCGGACAGCGTCAATTGGGAAACCATGCTCGAACAAGGTGAAAGCGTCACAGCAGAAGAGTTGGAAGCGCGATCTTCCCAAGTCGACGTTCAAGATCGAATGATGCTCGCATACACATCAGGGACCACCGGGCATCCCAAGGGAGTGGTCCACTGCCATAAACCAATCCGGAACACCTATGAAAGAGCAATGCTGCTTGGACATAACCGGAACGATGTCCACATGAGCTACCTGCCGCTATTTCATGCCTATGGATTTAGCGAAGTCGCAATGATGGTTTGCTTAAGCGGAGGCAGTCAGGTCTTGTTTGATGTGTTTGACCCCGATGAAGTGTTAGATGCAGTGGAGGCCGAACGGGGGACGGTGTTACACGGGTTTGATAGTCACTGGGCTGACCTTATTCGCTCTCAACAACAAGCTGAACGAGATGTCTCCTCGCTGCGTGTAGGAACGCTTCCAGCCGGAATGGAATCCACCATTCCTATAGCGCGCCAAGCCCAAGATGTTTTCTGCCCCACCACTAGCGGCTTCGGGATGAGCGAAACCTGGGCGTTTATTGCTTCAAGTCACGTAACCGACTCTTTGGAACAGCGAACCGAAGCGTCCGGGTATCCCATGTATGGAATCGAATTCCAGGTACGTGACCTTGACACTGGAGAGATTTTGCCAGCCAACGAAACAGGTGCCTTGTACGTAAAGGGTTACACCGTTACGAGCGGCTATTGGGACAAACCAGAAGCAACGGCCGAAGTCCTCGATGATGACGGATGGCTAGACACTGGTGACGTTGCATTATTGCGGGCAGATGGCCATGTCGTGTTCATCGGCCGCCACAAAGACATGTTGAAAGTAGGTGGCGAAAACGTGTCACCCGCCGAAGTCGAGGGGTACCTCCTCGAAGTTGACGGTGTCGAGGAGATAGCTGTTGTCGGATACCCAGATGAACGACTGGTTGAAGTGCCAGTGGCATTCGTTGTGAGATCAAATGACGTAACAGCAGACGAGTTACTCGAAAGATGCCAAGGCAAAATCGCGAGTTTCAAGATCCCTCGACACGTCATCTTCATCGACGAAATGCCGGCAACCCCATCAGGGAAAATACGAAAAATAGAACTCAGAGAATGGGCCCTAACCCAAATCCAGTGATCCCTTAGCGAGATCAAAGGATTTGATGCTTGTTGGCCTAGACAGGACCACCAAGGGTGTGGACGGATGCTTCGCCAGAGGAAACCTCGGCCTCACGATTGCGGACCTCGGCGCGAGCCACTACATGGTGATGCACTTCGTCGGGGCCATCTGCAAGTCGAAGAGTTCTTTGTGCGTGCCACATGTCAGTAAGCGGGAACCACTGAGAAACACCGGCTGCGCCATGCATTTGGATCGCCTCGTTAATGATGTCACAGCACTTCTCGGGGACCATTGCCTTTACGGCGCTCACCCAAACACGGGCCTCAGCGTTGCCGAGAGTATCCATAGCCTGCGCTGCTCTCAGTACCATCAAACGCATAGCTTCTACCTCGATACGGGCCCGAGAAATCACTTCCATGTTCTTACCGAGGTTGACAAGTTTTTTCCCGAAACCTTCCCGGGCAGTACCTCGATCAACCATCATCTCGATCGCTTTTTCTGCAGAGCCAATAGATCGCATGCAGTGGTGGATGCGGCCAGGGCCGAGACGAAGTTGGCTGATTTCGAAGCCGCGACCCTCGCCTAACAAGACGTTGTCACGGGGCACCCGTACGTCTTCGAGCTTGATGTGCATATGACCATGTGGTGCATCGTCGTTACCGAAAACGTGCATGGGGCCGACAATATTGACGCCTTCAGTGTCGAGAGGTACAAGAATCTGAGACTGCTGTTTGTAAGTGTCGGCGTCTGGGTTCGTGCGAACCATCGTGATCATTATCTTGCACCGGGGATCCCCAGCCCCAGAGATATAGAACTTCTCGCCGTTGATGACCCATTCATCACCGTCCAGGACCGCTTCAGTTTCAATCTGCTTTGCGTCAGAACTCATAATTCTCGGTTCCGTCATGCAGTAGGCCGAACGGATCTGGCCGTTAAGCAGCGGCTCAAGCCACTCAGCTTTTTGCTCTGTTGTGCCGGTTCGCTCTAACACCTCCATATTCCCAGTGTCTGGGGCTGAGCAGTTCAAACATTCAGAAGCAAGACGGTTCTTCCCGAGTTCATTCGCGATATAGGCATAGTCAAGGTTGGTTAACCCTTCGCCTGTTTCGGCATCAGGAAGAAAGAAGTTCCACAATCCTTGGGCGCGAGCTTTTTCTTTAGCTCCATCAAGAAGTTCCAGTTGTCCTTCGCCATAGCCCCATCGTTCGGCGCGATTTTCTCCGAGGCGGTGATACTCCTCGGTAATTGGATCGACTTCCTCCCGAATAAAGATTTTCACAGCCTCGTACAACGGACGAACCTTCTCTGACATTCTCAGATCTAAGTCGTCCATGCTTGCTGACTTCAGTGCGCCACCAACCACGGGGTGCCCCTTTCGTATGTTGCGTTAGAACTGACAGTTTGCTGCTGCCACATCATTTCGTCTGAACCTTAGCTACCTTCCGGCCGATAAGCATTTTCGATTCGAAAAGATGATGTCAATGTTGCGGTCGTAACCAAATTTTTACCCCGATTAGCTAATTTCGCGAATTCCAGGGTTTGGTATCCACTACGGCAGTAAAGACTGAGACTACGTTCCATAGCTGTGGTGTCCTGTTCCCGCGGAACCTGTGGAGCCCCAGCTGTAGCTGGGCTTTCCTACAACAACTCATCCTTATCGGTATGGGTAACTGACCTCCATGCTGATGCCGGCCAGACGATGTCGCTTTGTCAGCACCATGTTCAAAATCTTCGGGTGCCCCAAGACTGGACGGTATTTGACGAAAGGGATGGGACACCACGGCTGTGGACCGTCACCCCTGGCGAAGTCGTTCCTAAAGCCCGTAAACGCAATCGTGTTCGTCGTCAACGCGCAAAGAGCGGCCGGATTCTGGAGGTTGAAGAACTACAGCTTTTTGAATTCGATGATCTGACCCACGAAGACATTGCACCGGTTGCTTCACTTGATGACGCCAGAAACTCAGCACGACCTGAACTTGGAGACAAGACACCCGCGGTGACCCTATTGGGGTAGGTCGACGGCCGACGTCCCACCTCAAAGACGATTGCTCGACTTCAGGTCTGTAATCACCACCCGACCATCAGGAGCTAGTGCAGCTCTGAACCGGATTTCGCCGTCGGCGCTCAGGGCAAGATCGTTCCCGTCATTTGTAATTTCCAACTCGACTCCGGTCTCTTTTTCCAACGTCGGGCGAACATGAGTGAGTACGTCGCGGATGTGTTGTCGACGTTCGGCTTCGACTAGGTCATAGTCAAATTCGACAAAGTCACCGGGTTCGGTACCTGAAGGCCTCATGGGCTGTCCCACAATTCGAAACCTAATCCGCGTAGCCAGTTACTCTCATGCCGGGCACGACAACCGGTGTAACCGTCGATCTGGTTGAACGTCGTGTGAGGCAAGGGGACCCTTTCTTGAAACCGGCGCGATCCGGCTGAGTTGTGATTCCTCGTACATGTCGTACACCCAACGATACGCAGTGGCACGAATCGGAGTGAGCGCTACGGTAGAACTCGTGGATTTAGTTGTTCCTCTCATCGGTTCGCTGCTGTTCATATACGTCGTGTACAGGATCGGCTTGAAACTTATGCTCGGGTTCTCCCGACCAGTGCCGGCTCCGCCGCCGGCGGGTGAACTAAGAAAGGTTCGTTTGACCTATTTGTGCACGTTATGCGGTACGGAAGTTCGGATGACTCGATCACCCAACAGTGAACCTCAGGCCCCAAAGTGCTGCATGGAGGAGATGGAGCTAATCCGCGACCACGACAACGATTAAGCAGACGCAGTGGTTCCACAAGTTATCCACATGCTGGGGAGAAACCACATAGCTGTAATTTAACGGTTTGGTTCGGCTGAGTTATCGCCATTTCGTGGCAGTCAAGATCCCGATGAGAACGAAGCCGAGACCGCCGAGAATCCAAGAACTAGATGGGCTGCCAGGTAGCCAACTCATGTAGTTCGAAAAGATGACTGCAACACCAACCAATAAAAAGGCCAGAATCAACCAACCGAACCATGCTGGACTTGGAGGGAGATCGCCCGAGAGCGTCTCTTCAGAAACAACTCCTTCGGGACGTGTGCCCTTGGGAGTTAAACGGCTTGTCTTCTTCGGCCTGGCCATGACGAACGAGGATAGAGGGAGAAACTACGGCCACCACTGATCATGGAGATGATTTAACGCCAGATGCTTGTGGTACGAGGCAGGTTTATTCGTTCGGTTCTACCGTCACGAAACTGTTCCCGGGTTTGGAACCGGTGCCAGGACTTGCTTCGCCGACGCCAACAACGAGGATTACTTCGGAACCCAACAAAAGGTCTGTGCCCGGAGAAGGATCGATGCTCAACACCTGTCCAATCAACGGGTCTCCGACACCCAAGTTTTGTTCGACACGCTTGACTTCGTAACCGAGGTTCTTGAGAGCAATTTCGACCTGTGCAGCATCTGTGGTGCCAAGGATCTCAAGTGAAGGTACTTGGCCCGTTGCCGGACCGAGGGAAACCACTAAACGCACCACGCTCTCGCGTTCGGCAGAACGGCCGAAACCTGGTTCGGAACGAATCACAGTGTTAACCGGAAATGCCAAAGAATTTTCCATCACCACCTCTTCGAGCAACCCCTCACGGGCCAGAACGACACGAGCATCAGAAATGGATAGCCCCTCTACCGAAGGGACTTGGACCTCTCCTCGTCCTACCGAAACCGTCAACGTGATGACAGTTCCCTGAGGACGTTCCTCTGTGCTGGGAACGCTTTGATCAATGACGACATTCCGTGCGAAATCATCGCTTTGTTGTTCAATTCGCTCGACCGTAAATCCTGCAGCGAGAAGAATTTCCTCTGCTTCGAGAAAGTCCATTCGCTGTACTGCCGGGATTCGGACAACGGTGAGCCCTTTTGAGGCGAACAACCGTATTGGGTTGTCGGGGTCATTGGGTTCCGCGAGCAGCAAACCGGCGCGAGGGTCTTGTTGAAAGATTTGGTTAGCGGGTATGTCTTGACGTTCCTGAAATTCGATAGTTATGTGTTCGAATCCGTTATCTCGGAGTTCGTTTTCTGCTTCTTGCCAGTCGAGGCCGACAACTGGCGGGACTCGCAGTCTGTTGTCTGTTTGGCCGGCTACTTGAGGGTCGTTGTCGTTGCCTCCCGGGTTAAAACCATTGACCAGCAGGTAGACCAAACCTGCGACCACGATTAACAGGACAACCAACAATGTGGCCCAAACTCTTGTCTTGTCGGGGGGTGACTGGTCCGGATCGGCTTGTTTTTGCGATGGTGGTTGTTGAGCTCCATCTGATGATTGGACTGGTGTTTGTGGGGCGGGACGAGTACCAGGCGACGGAGTGACGCGTGTTTGCACGGTCGTCGCGGAGACATGACTGCCGTGTTTGGTAGCGAGAACTTGTTGACCTGTCCGGAAGCGTCGTAAGTCACCACGTAAGTCATCTGCAGATGCGTAGCGGTCGTCAGGGTCCTTCGTTAACCCAAGAAGACAGATTGCTTCTAACGGAGGGGGAATATCGGCATTGAATTGTGATGGAGGGTTTGGTGCTTCCTGAACGTGTTTATAGGCAATGGACACCGGTGTATCGCCGGTAAAAGGAGGACCAGCGGTAAGCATTTCGTATAGGACTACCGATAGTGAGTAGACGTCACTTCTGGGATCAGCGGGCTGTCCTTGTGCCTGCTCAGGGGAGAGATAGGTAGCTGTGCCCATCACTGAACCGGTTTGGGTCAAATTGTCTGATGTGTTTCCTGTTAACGCTCGAGCGATACCGAAGTCAGTAACTTTGACTTGACCACCGGTGGTGACCAAAACGTTGCCTGGTTTCACGTCACGATGAACAACTCCGTTGCGGTGGGCGAAGGCCAATGCCGCTGCTATATCGATAGCTATATCAGCAGCACGGTCTGGGTGGAGAGGACCTTCGGCTCTGATGATTTCGGCCAGGCTTCTGCCTTCGACGTACTCCATGACGATGTAGTAAGTGCCTGCTTCTTGACCCCAGTCGTAAACACCGACCACATTTGGTTGATTCAGGTTCGCAGCGGCTTGTGCTTCTCTGCGAAACCGTTCGACGAAAGAAGGGTCCGTCGCGTATTCGGGAAACAGGACCTTCACAGCTACAGGCCGGTCTAGAAGTTTGTCTCTGCCTAAAAAGACTTCGGCCATACCGCCACGCGCGATGCGCCGATATAGCTCGTATCTTCCGCTGAAAATAGGTCGGTCGTTCTCGGACATTGGTGTTTCTGGGGGTACCACTAGGAACCCCTTAGGTTAGAGCTCGAGAGGCGCAGAACAGCCTCGGTGATTCTTCTGGTAATTGCTGCAACAGTGGCCTCGGCGGTGTCTTGATCGTCAGAGCCATCACCCTCCAGAAGTACCGCAACAACGACCTCTGGACGTGTCACCGGTGCTAATGCGACCATCCAACGATGATTGCTTCCAGAAAATCTTGAAGCTGACATGCCTGCAACCGGAGCAGCGTTGAGCGCGAGATCTTGCGCGGTTCCGGTCTTAACGTTTTCTGACAGTAATTCAAGTAGCTGTGCGGCGGTCTCTTTCGAGATGGACTGGTTCAGCACATTCGGCTCGAAATTCTGAATAACGGACCCATCATGAGCGCGGACCTGTTCAACTAATCGGGGTTGGATGCGGCTCCCATTGTTGGCGATGGTCGCGAAAAGGTGTGCCACCTGAAGCGGCGTGAGTTCCATAGCTGTGCCGACTGCCGCGTGGGCTGCGGAAAGACTCAGCTCTGTTGGGTTGAGATACCCGCGCAGAGCATTGTCTGTTCGTAAGGGGTCCCCTCCAACTAGCCCAAAGCGATCCGAAATATCTTGCATCGGTGCACGTCCGATCTCCTGACCTATAGCTGCCCATCCAGACCTACAAGCGTTGACCATCAAAGATTTGATCGTCCCGCCGCATGCACTGCCGTCCCGATTGGTAATAGCCGGGGAATTTTGGCTCGCGGGAAATGAAGTGGTTTCAGAAACTGAAAGATCGTGAAGGTTGCTTTCGATAGCTGCAGCAGCGGTGACGATCGTGAAAAGTGAACCGATCTCAACACTGCGCGACTCAACCCGGTTAGTTAAAGGCTGCCCACGGTCGGAATCCAATGCATTGAAGTCGGTTGCTGCTGCTTGCAGGTCATGAGATGACAGATGGTTCGGATCAAAGTTCGGAGCGCTCCACATTCCCCAAACGGAACCGGTCGTTGGTTCTAGAACGACCGCCGCGCCGAGATGGCCTGCCATGGCGGCTCGTGTAACCAATTGCACGTCGTGTCTGATGGATAGCTGAAGCTGTCCCGTCCGGGCCTGGTCGACAAACAGATCACGGTTGTCCTGTATACGAACCGACAAATCGTTACCGGCTAAAAAATTGTTATGGCTTCTCTCTATTACGGCTCCCCCATGTTGTGCCGAGATAAAGCCGACAACATGGGAGTACAACGAGCCATAGGGATATTGGCGTAAGCGGTTACGTGCACCACTTACGGCGACGGTTTGAGCAATTATTTCACCGTCAGCAGTCCGTATCACACCTCTTGGAGCATCGAAATCAAGCGTAATCTGGCGGGTGTTCTGTGGATGTTCTCTGAGGTTTTTTGCGCTAATGACTTGGATCATCTCAAGCCGGAAAAATAAAAGGCCGTATATGGCAAGGAAAGCTATGCCCACGTGAACTAAGCGACGCGTCATGGTGCGCCTTGAGATTTAAAGGCAATACGAGGAAGAATTTGAGTTCGGTCAGGGATGAGGGGAACAGTTTCAGAGATCCTCAGCAGAAGAGCTAACGCAATGCTGCAGGTAAATAAAGCTGGTCCGTTAGAAGCAACGAAAGGCAACGAAAGGCCGTTCGGTGGAAGAAATCGAAGCGGCACAGCAATGGCAGCCCAGGCCTGACTGCCGAAGAAAATTGCGATCCCGATAGCTAGAAGACTTTCAAATTCTTTGCGAGCAGCGGTAGCCAAACGCAAACCGACGCCAGCGAGCAATAAGTAGCTTGACAGCACTGCCGCACCACCCATGAACCCGAGCTCCTCAGCGATTGGGACAAACGCGAATTGATCTGTCGCCCCAGAAACCCAATCAGCAGAACCTTCACCGGGCCCAGTCCCTGTTAAGCCACCCCCAGCAAGAGCGAATGACGAACGACTGATGGCTTCGCCGAACTGAGAATTGGACCAGGGGTCGGTCCACGCATCAAAACGGTCCTGAAACTCGGGGACATTGTCAATGGCCAGAAGAACCGACCCGACCACCGCGGCAACAAAGAATGCCAAATCGATTGGACGCCCGACCGCTACCCACCACATTGAAAGAAATATGGCTACCAAGACAAACGCAGCACTCAAGTTGCTTTGGAAGATAACTACCACTGAGATAAGCAACCAGGCACCAATAAGGGGGATGAAGCGAGATGGATCACCATCGAGCCGATCAGCTTCACCCAAATATTCGGCTGTGTTGCGTGAACGGTAGCTTGCCAGCCAACCTGCAAAAAAAATGACCAAACATAGAGTTCCCATATGACTTGGCTCGATAGCCACGGAACCAAGCTGAACTGACGGGTAGGAGTTAACTTCGCCGCGAATTATCTTCAGAAGTACAGGAATCGAAATGCACACCAAACCGGTGAGTCCCAATGGTGTTTGAAGTTTGCGTAGCTGACCCAAGTCCCGCAGACCTATCAACACCGCGATAAAGGCAACAGTTGCGAACAGGCTCCAAACAAGATGACGCGTCAGCAAGTCAGGGTCAATTCTGAGAACAAATGCGACACCAAGCCCTTGCAACAAAGCGGTAATTGGGAAGAGCAAACCATTAGCAGTTGGCGCCCATTTTCTGAGCGATAGATGGCTGATGCCCCACATCAACAACAGGGCAGAAAGATAGGGGATTGCGGCCCACTCGATATTCGCACCCTCAGCGACAGCTGCGACCGCGACTGTCGCAAGCGTGATGAAAGCAGCGAGCAACAGAAGAGTCAGTTCAACTATTCGCTGGTTGTTCACCTCAGTTACCGCTCTCAGCTTCGACTAGCCGAGTTCGGAGATTTGCTACAAAAGCTTGGGCCTCAGCGAGGTCAGACATTTGTTCGCCATCAGATAACCGTTGAAGATCTTGATCAGTCAGCTGGATGGTTTGGATTTCTGTCCATTGTTGCAGTGTTGGTTCAAACCAAAGAAGCCCGCCGATCCGACCCTTTTGGATGACAACGTGATTAGCGATAACGCTGACGTGATAGCCGGAACGCGCATACCAGCCGATAGTCGTAACCATCGCAACGCTCGTGACTAATAGCACCAGAGAGATAATGACGGTCCCGAGCGTTATATGGACGCGATCATAGAGCCAGCTTCGATGCTTTACAGGTGACGAATGACCTTGTTCAACATCGGGCTCTTCCACGTCATTTGTTGGGAGATTTGGTTCATCGGGCTGCTCAAGGACTGGGCTTTGAGGCTCACGGTCGTCTGGGGAAAGTTCCCCATTGGCGGAATCGACTAGTTCGACGTGGACATCGACTATCAGGACCGTCGAGTTGTCTCTCCCACCGCGTTCATTTGCTAAACCAACCAGCGCTTTGGCGGTAGCGCTGGGGTCTTGTTCGAGTGCCAATTGGTCCGCTATTTCGCTGTCGTCAAGTTCGTTGGTAAGGCCGTCGCTGCACAACATGAAACGGTCACCGGCAACGGGGTCGAGAACCCACTCGTCGATTTCAACTTCTGCGTGCACACCGATGGCGCGCGTCAACATGTTTCGGTAGGGATGAACTGCTGCTGCTTCTTCATTGATTTCGCCGCGACGCATCAACTCTGCGACATAGCTGTGGTCTTCGGTTAACTGTTCTAACTGGCTGTCCCGGTGGCGGTAGATCCTCGAATCGCCGACGTTGAGTAGGACGAACTGAGGGCTTTCAGTTTCTCGACTGACTGCCAGCGTGGTCAACGTCGTTCCCATGCCGTGAAGCTCGGGTTGTTCGATAGCAGTCTCGTGAACTACTCGGTTGGCTTCGGTTACCGCGTCACGAAGTTGAGCCAGACCTTCCGGGCCAGCTTGAGCAACAGTACGAACAGCAAGATTCGCTGCCACCTCACCACCCTGATGGCCGCCCATCCCATCGGCAACAACGAACAGCCCTGAGTCGGCATACATGGCGTCTTGGTTGTTTGCGCGAATACGGCCTTGATCTGTAGCTCCGCCCCAAGCGAGACGCAATCTCCGCGTAGGTGAGACGTTCACGACATGACCTCAAAAACGGTGGAACCAATTTGGAGATGGTCACCTGTGCGGAGGGTTGTAGCCGAGGAAACTTTCTGTCGATTCAAATATGTACCGTTGGTCGAACCTAGATCCTCTAAAACATGGTCCCCTTCGCGTCGAAAAATTCGTGCGTGGATTTGACTGGCGTAGCTGTCATCGATGGTGACGTCGCAGGTCGCTGCACGTCCAACCGTTATCTCGATGCCCAACTCATGTCGTTGACCACTTAACGTTTCAGGAGTTCGAACGATAAGAACACTCGCTGGCCTGTCATTTCTGATGAATCGGTTTCGACGAGAGCGAGTTTCACGGATGGGTTTTATCCCCACCCAAATAGCTCGAATGACGCGGAACAAAAAAAGATGGATGAGAACCAGCAGAAGGATTGTTAAAAGTCTTACGAGTTGAGGTGACATCAGACCACCTCAACTCGTAGCTGGTGATCGCCGATCGTCACGATGTCCGCATGCAGCAAACGGTGGTTGCCAACCGCTACGCCATTGACCAAAGTCCCATTAGTAGAGCCGAGGTCAACAATGAACAACCCATGTTGATCCGCTCTAATTTCAGCGTGATGACGACTGACATTTGACCCAGCTAACACAACGCCACAGTCATCATTCCGTCCGAGTAGCTGTGGTGTTGTTATAGAAATTCTGAGCCCGTCTGAGGTGATCAGAACTGCTTCATCGCCAATCGGTGCATCTCGAAACTCGCCCGAAACGTCGCACCGCCCTCCTCGGAAACCTGGATTCGTAGCAAAGTCAATGGATAGGGGCCCAGTAAATCCGTAGCCCTTTGATCGGGCATAGTTGTGTGCCACTTCCACGAGTTGACGTCGCAGTGTTTCCTCAGCACCGCTGTACCGGTTTCGATCTTTCTGGGAAAAGGCAACAATCAAATGATTGGGAATGATTGGGTGACCGTGCGTGTCAGTCGTCTGCTCCTTTTGGAGGAGGCGATTCACTTTCCGTCCTAGGGTCATAGGACTGATGGCCGTTCGAAAGACGCGTGAAGACGCGCCGCTTATTTTGTGGGATATGCCGTGGAAAGCCATCGTGACATGAGTGTACGACTGCCTACCGTGGCGAAGGGGTCGCCAGGCTCGAAGGTGAAAGCTTGTGGCTGCGGAAGAA
>CEUZ01039638.1_pt1 | contig 25244 bp, 26 predicted proteins | sample 361511 | NCBI WGS metagenome assembly CEUZ01 (sample SAMEA2622822, study PRJEB7988) | marine metagenome | biome: marine biome (ENVO:00000447); feature: surface water layer (ENVO:00002042); material: "saline water (ENVO:00002010), including plankton (ENVO:xxxxxxxx)" | depth 5 m | reverse complement strand
TTTAATTCTTCAATTTTATTTTTTTTTGTTTCTTCAATATTATTTGATTCAAAAATTATATTCACGAAAAAACTATCAAATAAATCTTTAGATAAAACATTATGATTATAGAATAAAAAACAAAGCAGACATAATAATTTTAAAGAATTATTTATTTTATAAAATTGATATAGCATTTTAATAATAAAATTAATTAATTATACTTAAATGTAAGTTAAGGCAAAAAAATGAAAACTTAAATAAATAAAAAAAATATATTAACCAACTATCTCATCTTCATTAAAAAAAAATTTTATTTCATTTATTGCATTTTCTTTTGAATCAGACCCGTGCACTGAGTTTTCTTGAACGTTTAATGCATGTTTTTGTCTTATTGTACCAATATCTGCGTTTTCAGGATTTGTTGACCCCATTACAGTTCTATATTTTTCTATACAATTTTCTCCTTCTAAAACTTGAACTACAACTGACTCAGAGGTCATGTAGTCTACTAAGTCATTAAAAAAAGGCTTATCTTTATGAATCGAATAAAAACTTCTAGCTTGATCAACATTTAGCTTTATTTTTTTTTGAGCAATTATTTTAAGACCACTTTCTTCAATTATTTTATTTATAGATCCTGTTATATTTCTTTTAGTGGCATCTGGTTTAATAATTGATAGTGTTTTTTCCATAATTTATTTTCCTTTTAAAAATTTATCTATTAGTCTTACTCCAAAACCGGTAGCACCTGGTTGATGTAGATTCAATTTCTTTTGTGTCCATGTAACACCAGCTATATCAATATGAGCCCAAGGTGTATCATTTTGTACAAACCTTTTAATAAAATGAGCAGCTTGGATTGATCCACCATACCTTGTTGAACCTATATTTTTCATATCTGCTCTTAATGAATTAATTTCTGAATCATATTCTGGACCTAAGGGTAATCTCCAAACATTTTCACCAGTTTCGATACCAGCAGATATTAGTTTATTTGCTAATTTATCATTATTAGCAAATAAACCTGCTTTGTGTGTACCAAGGGCTACCAATATAGCACCTGTTAGTGTAGCGAAATCAATAATTTCTAAAGGTTTATATTTTTTATAAACATAAGTAATAAGATCGCCTAAAACTAAACGACCTTCTGCATCTGTATTTAAAATTTCTATAGTTTGTCCGGATAGAGATTTAACTATATCTCCTGGTTTTTGAGAATTTCCGTCTGGCATATTTTCAACTAATCCAATAATACCAATTAATGATTTTTTAGATTGATTTAATGCAGCATTCATCATTGAGCCCACTACAACTGCTGATCCACCCATATCCATAATCATTTCTTCCATTCCGTTAGAAGGTTTCAAAGATATACCACCTGAATCAAAAGTAACTCCCTTACCAACTAATACTATAGGTTTACTTCTTTTATTTAAGTTCCATTCAAAAATAACTACTCTAGGTTCATTGACACTGCCACGTGCGACTCCTGTTAATGAATGCATTCCAATTTTATTTAATTGATTAAGATCTAGAACTTTGATTTTAAGACCTTTAATTTTAATATTTAAACATTTTTTTGCATAAATTATTGGTGTTAATTCATTAGAAGGTTCAGAAACTAAATTTTTGGTATGGTTTATAGATTTTAGTAAATTAGAATTATAATCAATTTGATTTTTAGTTTTTCGATTTACTTTTTTAATATATATATTTTCAGGTAATTTTATTGTTTTGCTTAAATACTTATCAAAATGATAAGATTTCAATTGAAAGCCTAAAATAAGTTCAGGAATAATATTCTTTTTTTCAATTAATCGAGAGAATAAAAAAGTGACATTTTTTGCAATAGAACTATCAAAATTATCAAATACTGATGACCCAAAAGAGAGTATTTCACTATTTTGAATTTTTACTAAACGGATTTGAATGTTGTAATTTGTTTTTGATTTTTGATCATATTCAATTAAATTGAGGTAATTCTTAGAGTTTAATATAGTATTTAATGTATTATCTTTTAAATCAATAGATATTGAAAATGGTAAAGAAATTGTACTTAATTCAGATAATTTTGTTATAAATATTACTATATATTTATTTTTAACTGAAAATGTATCAAAGTATTTTATAGAAATCATATAATGAATAAAATTAATTTCTACGTATTTATTCAATTATTTAAATCTTGTACACTAATTTTTTTTATTTTTATATCTATTGCATGGTTATTACAAACATCAAGATTGTTTACGATTATCAATATGGTACAGGTAAAATACCTAGATATTATAATATTATCTTCTTTTTTAATTCCCAGCTTAATAAATGTTACTTTGCCATTTATATTAATTTTTGGCATGGTTCTTTGTTTTATCAAATTAGATAAGGATAAAGAGATTATAGCCATTTATAGTCTAGGATTAGGTTCAAATTCAATTAAATTACCTTTAATTTTTTTCTGTATAATTTTTACTTTCATATATCTAATAATTAACTTTTATTTCTCACCCTTGGTATACGAAAAATATAAGCATAATGAGTTTGAGATTAGAAATACAATAGATTTTGAAAAATTTATTCTTTCGAATTTTATAGAATTAAATAAAAAAACTGTTTTAGATTTTGAAAAAAAACAAAATAATTTTGAAAATATTTTTATAAAAACTAAAGAAGATAATGAAAGTTTAATTTATTCAAAAAAAGGAGAGATAATTTCAGATAAAGATAATCATATATTCAATTTAATAGAAGGTTTTAAAATTGACATATTAGAAAATGAAATAGAAAAATTAGAATTTAATAGTTATTTTTTAAAAATACCAAAAAATAATAAAAATGAATATAATGTAATAGACAAAAATACACAGACTTTTTTTGATGATTTAAAAAATAATAATTCTAAAAATATAGCTATAAAATTTTCAGATATAATAATTTTTATATTAATTTCTTTATACTTTTATTATAACAACATTCTTAGGCATAATTATCATCTATCTAATAATATAAAATTTATTATTACTTCTATTTTTATATTAATATTGAATCAATTAATCAAAAATACAGAAATGCAATCTAATAATCTAATTATTTTTATTTTAATCAATATTTCTATATTTTTAAGTTTAATATTTTTTATGTCAAAAAAAAGATGAACAAGATAAATACATACTTATTTTCCAATACATTAAAATATATAATTTATAATATTTTTTTAATATGTTTATTTGTACTATTTATAAATTTGATAGAAATTAGCAGAATATTAGAAGTAGAAAATCAAAATTTTTCAAATTATTTAATACTTAGTATTATCAAAATACCGTCAATAATTAATGAAACAATTCCTTTCATAATAATAATAGCAATTGCATTCTTATTTAGAAATTTAATAAATAATAATGAACTTATTTCTATAAGAAATGTTGGTAAATCAATATTTGATATTTTTCTACCTATTGGATCAGCTATTTTAATTGTTGGGATAATAACATTATTATTAATCAATCCAATTGCAGCTTCATTAGAGTCAAAATTTGATAAAATTACTAACAAAAATTTATCAAATATGTATTCAATAAAGATTATAAAAAATAATATGTGGATCAAAAACCAAGTTGATGAAAACAAAACGAATTATATTCAACTATCGAATTTAGATATTAAAAATATGAAATCTAATAACATTAAAATTTTAACTGTAAGTGATAATACAAAAAAATTAATATTAGCAGATCAAGGAACAATAAAAGATCAAGTATTTAAATTAAATAATGTTACTATATTTGATGTAAAAAAAGAAAAATACAACAACTTTGATATCCTTGAAATAAATCTAAATTTTACAACTGAAAATATTGTAGATACGATTTCGGATTATAAATATATACCTTTTTATGATTATTTAACTCATCTTAAAAATTTAAGAAAATTTAATCTCCATTCAAATGAAATTTCTTTGTATTATTTATCAGAAATAACCAAACCTTTTTTCTTAATTATTCTTGGATTTGTGGTTATGGGATATTCAGGAAAATTCAAAAGAAATGAAAATTTTTTTAAGGTTTTATTCATATCTATTTTAATTGGTTTTTTATTTTTTATGTTAAAAGAATTAATTACTTATTTAAGTATATCCTTAAATATAAATTATATATTTTCCTATATGGTTATATTTTTATTACCATTTTTAATAGGTGTTTATTTGGTGATCAAAATTGAAAATAATTAATATTTATAATATGAGCATAAGAAACTTTATAAATCCTATACTTGTCTTTTTAATTCTTATATTTACTACTACTCAAAATGCTAATGAGATACTTATATATGCAGATTCAATTGAATATGATGATGAAAAAAATATTATTGCCAAAGGTAATGCAAAAATTATTTCTGAAGATCAAATTCTTTTTTCAGAATTGATTATATTAAATCAAAAAGAAAATACTTACTATTTACCAAATGAATTTCAATTTAAAGACTCAAATGAAAATTTTTATTATGGAACTAGCGGTTCTTTTTCTAAAAATTTAGAAAAATCAGTAATTGAGAATGTAAAAATAAAATTAAATGATGGCTCAAGAATTGTAGGAAAAAGTGCTAAGAGAAATGGGCATATAGATATTGTTTCAAAAGGCGTATATTCACCATGTAAATCAAGAATTAAAATAGGTAATTTTATTTGTCCTACTTGGCAATTAGAAGGTGAAAAAATTCTTCATGATAATAAGACATTATTTCTATATCAAAAACATTCAAAAATGAGAATTGTAAATACACCTGTATTTTATTTACCTTATCTTGTTACACCGTCGCCTTTAAGAAAAAAAAGGAAATCAGGTTTTTTAACACCATCTTTAAGTATTAATTTTTTTGATACCAATGTATCACAAAATACCTCTTTTCCATATTATTTCAATATTTCTCAAGATAAAGAATTAACATTTACACCAATTATAAATTATGGTGGTGGTGTTGATTCGTCACAAAGATTTGTTTTTGATTATAATCAAATTATATCTGGTGGAAATTTAAATGTTGATTTACAAGTTGATACAACATTTGAAAAAGAAAATTCAGATAAATGGTTAAAAGATGCTTATTTAAATACTAATTATAAACAGAATTTAAATGAAACATTTAAAATAAACATTAACTCAACTTTTCAAACTTCCAATAATTATATTCAAACAACAAATCCTGAAAATGAATTAAGTTATTTAAGCTCATTAAAAACTGCAGTTGACATTGAGGGGTACAATGTTAAAAAAATAGATGATAATCTTTATTTGAATTTTTCTACTTACCAAGTCAATCAAAACAATGAGGATAACAAAACTATTCCAACTGTTTTACCATATATTGAATATAGATCTGGAAATTATCAAATAGGTAGAAATAACACTAGCCATGACTTACAATTTTATAACATATACAGAGAAAACAATACGGATGATCATGCGCAAAAACAAATAAAATTAGGGCATGTATTCTACACAGACTTTAGTTTCATTAAATATAACTCAAATATAAGTTTAAAAACTGAAACTCATAATCAATTATATACAACAGAAAACAAATCAATAAATAATTCTGATGTTTCAGGAGATTATTATAGATTTTTTCCAATGACAGGAATTTTTGTCAATACTCCTTTTAGAATAAAAAATGATAAGAATAATTTTATCTTTACACCTAGCTCTTCACTAGTTGTTACACCTGGTATTTCAAATTCAAATAAAATATCAAATGAAACATCAACTAATAATATTTTTTCTATTGCTAATAATTCATCACTAAATCGTTATACAAGTAATGATAAATTAGATAACTCTAAAAGAATAAATTATGGAGTAACTATTGAGAATGGAATAATAGGATTAAAATTATCACAAAATTATGAATTTTCTAATAACAGTAATTATCATAAAGATCAGGGAAATGATGATAATTTAAGTGACTTATTAGGTGAAACTTCTTATAATAAAAATAATTTTTCATTAGGTTATAACTTTAGATATGATCCTGAATTTAGTATTCTAAACAGACAAGAATTAACATTAAATCAAATTACTAATATTGGAAATTACCAAATTAATTACCTAGATGAAAAAAGTGAAACTAATGATATTATTACAACTGAGAATGAAACTGTAAGTTATAATTTTGAGTCAAAAAAATTTAGAAATTATTCAAAAATATCATTGAATGGGCATTATGATCTTCAAAAAAATGACAATAAAGAATATAGTTTTGGTTATAGTTATTTTGACGAATGTTTTGGTATTAATCTTGATTTTAATAGAAAGTTTTATTCAGATAATGACTTAAAGCCTCAAGATTCACTAACACTAATGTTTTCTTTTAAAAATATAGGATCTTATAAATCTAGTAATTTAGCTGTGTCAGAAACAGATAAACAAGATATAGAGTGGGAAAGTTATGAACTTAATAATGAATTATTTAATTAAAATTTTAATTATATTTTTTATTACATTTAAAATTTCATTTGCAGAAGAAAAATTAAAAATAGAAAAAATTATTTTTAAAATTAACAATAAAGCTATAACTACTATAGAATTAGAAAATAGAAAAAATTATTACAAATTGATATTTAATGATTTAGAATACAATCATCAAAATTTATTTGATGATCTAATATCGCTTAGATTATTTAATGAATATTTTATTGAAACAAATAAAAAGAAAAAATATAATTTAAATGAAACATATTTAGATATTTTTCAAAAATATAGTTCACAAAATAATGAATTGTCAAAAATTTTTAACAAATTAGGTAAAGATGTCATTATTGAAAATTTAGAAATGGATCTTAAAAGAAAGTCAATAATTGAAGAAATATTAAATTTAAAAAAGGATTTAATTATAAATGAAACAAATGAATCTGAAATGCTATATCAAAAAATTCTGAAATATTTCATAATCAATAAAAATGATTACAATATAGTTAAAGATATAATTTATAAAAAAAAATTAGATGAAGAAAGTAAAATTAAAGAGTTATTAGAAAAATATGAAATTAAATTTTTTTATAAACAAGATTTATTAAACAATGATAGTGTTATTAATAAAAAGATAAAAAATAAATTTACAATTAATGAAAATATTTTTGAAATTGAAGAGAATGATTATATAATTTTAGGTATAATTCAGAAAAAACTTAAAACTTATGATGGTATTAATGTTCAATTAGTAAATTTAGAAGTAAAAGATAAATTAAGTGCAAATGAGTTAAAATGTAACAATTTAAACAATATTAATAAAGAAAATGTAATCAATTTGACTTCAGGCAATTATGCATACAATTCATTAAATGATTTAATAAAAGATAACTTATATTTAGTAGACAATTATATACAATTATCAGGAGAGAATTCTATAAATTATATTATGCTGTGTGCATTATCATTTGATAAGAAATTAGTTAATGAAATATCAATTAGTCAAAGAGTTAATAGCTTAGCTTCAGAAATAGAGAAGGATTTTGTAAAAAAATACTCGAAAATTTATAATTTACTAATAATTAATGAATAAAAAGATTTGTATAACAATTGGAGATATTGAGGGGATAGGTCTAGAATTATTAATTAAGCTATATTTAAAAAATAAGATTAAAAATTTTATTTTATTTACTAATTTCAAAATATTTAATACTTATCTAAAAAAGAATAGAATAAAAATATCTATTAACTTAATTAACAAAAATAGATACAATGCTAAAAAACTCAATATTTATGATTTTGATGCAAAGGATAAAATTAATAATACTGTATTATCAATTATAAATTCTTATAAATATTGTATCAAAAATGATCAAAAAGGTATTATTACATTACCAGTAAATAAAAAGAAAATAGTAAAATATCAAAAAAATTTTACGGGACATACAGAATTATTTGAAAAACTATCAAATTCAAGAATTACAAATATGTTATTTATTCATAAAAATTTAATTATTTCTACACTAACAACTCATGTAAAAATAAAAAATTTGATAAAACAAATTAAGAAAAAGAATTATATTTATGATAAAGTTTCAGTATTAAATAAAACTTTAAAAGAAGACTTTAATATAAAAAAACCTAAAATTTTAGTCTCAGGTCTAAATCCTCATGCGGGTGAAGATGGTATATTAGGTGAGGAAGAAATAAAATATATATATCCGCAAATTATTAGATTAAAAAAAAATAATATTAAAGTAAATGGGCCAGTTTCTGGTGACGCAATATTAATTGAAAAAAATTTAAAGAAGTATAATTGCTTTTTATTTATATTTCATGATCAGGCATTAATACCATTTAAATATATAAGTAAGTTTAAAGGAATTAATTATACATCTAATTTAAAATTAATTAGAGTATCACCAGATCATGGAACTGCATATGATTTAGTGGGAAAAAATATTGCAAAAGAAGATTCAATAAAAAATTGTTTTAGTTTTATAGAAAGAATTTACAAAAATAAAAAAATTGATAAAAATAAATAAATATTTAGGTCAACATTTTCTTATTGATAAAAATATAAGAAATAAAATTATAAATATTGATAATTTATATAATGAAAAAGTTTTAGAAATCGGTCCTGGTAAAGGTTTTTTAACAGACTATATTATTGAAAAGAAAATTAAAAAATTAGTTTTAATTGAAAAAGATAGAAATTTATATGAATTGCTTAAAAAAAAATATCAAAATATTAAAAACATTGAATTAAAAAATGAAGATTGTTTAAAAATTGATTTTGATGAATATAGAAATTTTATTATTATATCAAATTTACCATATAACATTACTAGTAAATTTATAATGAAGTTATTATTTACTAAAGTTAAAATTAAAAAAGCAATTTTAATGATTCAAAAAGAAGTAGCAGATAAAATTAATCCAAAAAATATCAGTATGAATAAGTATAAATTTCTAATTAATTATACTTCAATTTTTAGAATTCATTTTGAAATTTCAAAAAACGTTTTTTTTCCAAAACCAAAAATAAACTCATCAATTATAACTATTAAGCAAAAAAAAATTATAGAAAATGAAAAAAAATTAAAAAATTTTATTAATCAATTTTTTAATAACAAAAGAAAAATAATCTCTAATTTATTGCCTTCTTATAAATTAAATAAAAATATTAAAAATGAAATTTTAAATAAAAGAGTTGAAAATCTAAATTATAATGAAATTTTATTATTATTGAAATTTTTTTAAATTTGAATTAAGTTTATTATTGTTCTTTTCAATCAAAATCTCAAAATCTATTATTTTAATTAAATTATTAATAGTATTTTTAATACTTTCATTAATTAATACATATTTATATTCTTTATAATGTTTAATTTCATTCAAAGCCAATGACATTCTTAAATTTATTTCTTTATTATTATCCCTACCTCTTTTTATAAGTCTATTTTTAAGTTCTTTTTTATTAGGAGGTAAAATAAATATATCAATAATTTTTGTATTTTTATATTTTTTTCTTAGTTTTCTTGCTCCCTGCCAATCTATATCAAATAAGATATGATGATTTTTTTTAAATGCATTACTAATATTTTTATATGGTGAGCCATAAAGATTATTAAATACATTTGCAGTTTCAATAAAAAAATTTTTATTTTTAAGTTTTGTAAATTTATCATTATTAACAAAATAGTAATCTTTAGAGTTAAGTTCATTAGTTCTTTTACTTCTTGTTGTATAAGATATTGAAAGATCAATATTATTTAATTTTTTAACTAAGTAATTACAGATAGTTGTTTTGCCTGCACCAGATGGTGAAGAAATAATTATTATTTTATTTATTTTTTTTTCTATATTCATTTAATTTAATCAAATGCTCACTATATGATTTTGAAAAATCATGTTTTTTTTTATTTTTATCATAAAAATAATATAAATAATCACTATTATAATTTTCAAATATTAATTCAATTGTTTTTGTACCAACATAGCAAATTGGCTTAGGTGGTAAATAATTTATATAATATGTATTGTAAATATCCTTAATTTTTAAATCATTTCTTGTTAAAGATCTTGTAAATTTATGCTTACCTTTAGTAATTGAATAAATTACTGTTGCGTCTATTTGTAATTTCATTTTTTTATTTAATCTATTGAAAATCACTGAAGAAATTTTTTTTTTGTCCTCATAATCAATTCCTTCCTTTTCAACTAATGATGCAATTACCATTATTTCATTAAAATTAAATTTTTTTAATAAATTGTGATTTGAATATTTTGAAATTAAATTATCTTTATTTTTTTTTAAAAAATCTCTAAATTTATAAAAATTTGAATATTGATTAATTAAATATGTATCTGCAATAACATCTAAATAACTTAAATCTTGATAATAATTAAAATTTTTTTTTAATAAATCATTTAATTGATATGCATTCCAACCTTCAACTATAGTAATTTTATTTAAATATTTACTTGGATAAGAAATGGTATTTAGAAATTCAAAAAAAGTAGTTTTATTATTAATTTGAAAAGTACCGTAATGTATATGTTTGTATAAACGATTATATATATTTATTGATAAATAAAATAAATTATTTTTAAACAAATTATCTTCAATAATATTTTTATTAATTAAATTAACTAAATTTTGATTTTTTTTTATTTCAATTAAATTATTTTTAAATTCAATTTTATCGAAAAAAATCATCTTAAATATAAATAATAAGACAAAAAAAAATATTAAACTAAAAATTTTTAAATAATAAAGCAGTATTAGTGCCTCCAAAACCAAATGAATTACTCAATGCATAATCTATATTATATTCTTTAGGATTTTTAGGTACTAGATCTACATTAAAATTATTGCTTGGATTATTGAGATTTAATGTTGCTGGAGCTACATTATTATTTATTGCCAATATAGAAAAAATAGCTTCAACACTGCCAGCTGCCCCTAGAAGATGTCCAATTGAAGATTTAGTTGAGCTAATTTTAAATTTAGTATTGTTTTGAAATAGTCTCATGATAGACTTTAACTCTATATCATCTCCAATTTGCGTAGAAGTTCCATGAGCATTAATGTAATCAATCTCTTCTGCTGAAATATTTGCCATTTTAAGAGCATTTTTCATAGCCCGATAGCCCCCTTCTCCATTTTCACTAGGTGAAGTAATATGATAAGCGTCCCCAGACATTCCATATCCAATAAACTCTGCGTAAATCTTAGCATTTCTTTTTTTTGCATGCTCCAAATCTTCTAATACTAAAACACCAGCACCTTCACCCATTACAAAACCATCACGATCTTTATCCCATGGCCTAGAAGCTAATTCAGGCGAATCATTATAATGCGTACTTAAGCTTCTTGCAGCACAAAATCCAGCTAAGCCTAATTTGCACACTGCGGCTTCCGCACCACCAGCTATCATTAATTTAGCAGAACCTCTTTTAATCATTTCAGCTGCATCACCAATAGAGTGTGCGCCAGTAGCACAAGCTGTTACTACAGAGTGATTTGGTCCTTTAAAACCAAACTTAATAGAAATTTGTCCAGATAATAAATTAATTAATGATGAGGGTATAAAAAATGGTGATATTTTTCTAGATCCTTTATCTTTTAAAGTAATTGACCCATTATATATAGTTTCAAGTCCGCCAATACCAGAGCCAACAGAAACACCGACATTTAATTTCTCATCTTCAGATAAATCATTAATTGAAGCATCATTAATTGCCATATTTGTAGCAACTAAACCATATTGAATAAATCTATCGTTTCTTTTAATATCTTTTGTATCTAGAAATTTTTCTTTATCAAAAAATGAAGGATCATTTGTATCATTATTCAAATATCCTGCAATTTTACAAGGAAGGTCGTCAATATCAAACTGATTAATTTTTTTAATCCCTGATTTACCAGATAATAGATTATTCCATGTATTATTATAATTTGATCCAATAGAAGTTAGTAATCCTAAACCAGTTACTACAACTCTATTCATTTTACAAAAAAAATTATTGTTTACTCTCTATATAATCTATTGCATCCTTAACAGTTTGAATAGTTTCTGCAGCATCATCAGGTATTTCTATGCTAAATTTTTCTTCAAAAGCCATAACTAGTTCTACTGTATCTAAACTGTCAGCTCCTAAATCATCTATAAATTTAGAGTCGGGTGTTATTTTTGATTCTTCTATTCCCAAATGATCTACAACAATTTTTTTTACTTGTTCTTCAACATTGCTCATATTTACTCCTTGATTAAATGACTAATAAATTATTAATTTAGTTAATGTCAACACATTAAACCATTAACATTCCACCATTAACATGAAAAGTTTGACCTGTTATATAATTAGAATCATCTGAAACTAAAAAAAGTACAAGATTGGCTATGTCTCTTGGGTCTCCAAATTTTTTAGATGGTATCATATTCATAATACTATTTTGCTGTTTTTCATCTAATTTTTCGGTCATAGCAGTACTAATAAAACCAGGAGAGATAATATTAACGTTTATATTTCTTTGAGCGACTTCTAAAGCAATTGATTTATACATAGCAATCATACCCGCCTTAGAGGCAGCATAATTTGCTTGACCAGGATTACCTGTATTAGCTATTACTGATGAAATTCCAATAATTTTACCTTTTCTTTTTTTTATCATATTTGGAAGTAATGATTTTATTATTAAAAAATTTGAATTTAAATTAGTATCTATAACTTCTTTCCATTGATTCCAGCTCATGCGCAATAATAATGCATCATTAGTAGTGCCTGCATTATTAATAAGTATTTCTATATCATTATGTTCATAAGCAATATTTTCTAGTTTATTACTTAAATCATCAATTTTACTTAAATTTAGTTCATAATAAAAGTGTTTATCACCATAATTAGACTTTAATTTATCTATTGTTTCAATTTTTGATGAGGTAAAAATAATATTATAATCTAAATCGATTAATTGATCAGCTATTGATTTTCCAATTCCACCTGATGCACCAGTTATTAATACCTTTTTACTCATAATAAATTAAAGTTCCTCTAAAAGTTTCAAGTCACTTATACTATTTATTGAGATAATTGAAAAATTATTATTTATTCTTTTAATAAGACCCGAAAGTACTTTTCCTGGCCCAATTTCAATAATTTTTAAATCATTAGTTTTAGCTAAATTATTAATACTTTCTGTCCACTTAACTTTATTTGCCATTTGATTAGACAAAGCATTTTTAATATCTTCATTAGATTTTAGAATTTTTGCATTAAAATTTGATATGATTGAAATGTCACTTTCATGAAAATTAACTTTATTTATATATTCATTTAATTGATTTTGAGCATCTAGCATTAAAGGTGAATGAAATGCTGCAGACACATTTAATTTAACAAATTTTTTTACACCATTAGATAAAAATATTTTTTCAGAATTATTTAGATCGCTTTTTAAACCAGATATAACAATTTGCTGATGAGAATTATCATTTGCAATAAAAACATTCAAATCATTGGTATCAATAATTTCTTGAATTTTTGATGAATTAAAACCTATTAAAGCCGCCATACCAGAAATATTTGGTTCTATAGCATCATTCATTATTATACCTCTGGTTTTAATAAGATTAGCAGCATCATTTAAACTCATTTTTTTTGAAGAAGTTAATGCAGAATATTCACCTAATGAATGACCTAACATGCAATTAATATCTTTATAATTTAAATAAGAATACTGTTCTATTACTTTGAATATAACAATTGATGCAGTAAAAATTGAAATTTGTGTATACTTAGTTAAATTTAATTTGATATTATCTTCAAATAATAAGTTCTTTAAATTGATAGATGTTATATCTTCCAGTTCCTCAAAAACTTCTCTTGCAGATTTAAAATTATCATAGAAATCTTTAACCATACCTGGATATTGGCTACCCTGTCCTGGAAAAATAATTGAGGTCATAAGGTCTTGATTTATTTTAAAAAAACATTATAGGCAAGTTTAACTTCTCTTGAAATTAAATTTTTGAGATAAAACCCATGGAGTTATATGAATAAGTTTGAAGCAACATTAGTATTAAACCCAGATTTATCTAAACAAGCTATCACAAAAGAATTGGATTCATTTAAAAAAATAATTGAAGATTCTAAAGGTTTAATTAAAAATTCTGAAGATTGGGGTTTAAGAGATTTAGCTTATAAAATTAATAATTATAAAAAAGCTTTTTACAATTTTTTTCAGATTGAAATGACAGGGGAAAACATATCTAAATTACAAAATATTTTAAATCAAAATGAAAAAGTTTTAAGATATTTATTTGTAAAAGTAGAAGATCATGAAGAATTACCAACGAAAATAAAAAATGAAGAAAAATAATTACAAAAATAGAAATAGAGATGATAGAAAAAATTCTCCCTTTGAGGATAAGAAAAAATTTTGCCCTTTTAGTCAGAAAGATTCACCAAAAATAGATTATAAAAATTTAAAATTATTATCTAGATACATAAGTGAGAAAGGGAAAATAATACCTAGTAGAATTACAAATGTATCGAGCAAAAAACAAAAAGAATTATCTACAGCCATTAAAAGAGCTAGATTCTTGTCCTTACTTTCATATACTCAAAAGGGTTAAATAATTATGAAAGTAATCTTAACATCTAATATAAAAAAACTTGGTAAAATAGGTGAGGTTGTTAGCGTCAAAGATGGCTATGCTAGAAATTACTTATTTCCTCAGAAGCTTGCACTTCAGGAAAATGAGAAAAATTTAGAGCATTATAATAAAATTAGTGATGAATTAAAAATAAAAGAGAATGAAAAATTAGAAGAAGCAAAAAAGCTAGTTAGTGATATCAAAAAAATTAAAATTGTATTTAATAAAGAAGCAGATGAAAAAGATCAGCTTTACGGATCAATAGCAAAAAAAGAAATTATCAACTTTTTATTATCCAATGACATTAAAATACGATCTGATGATATTAAATTATCCAATCCAATAAGATCTGTGGGTGAGCATCAAATAGAAATTAATCCTTATCAAGGAATAGTGGAATCAATCATAATTTTGGTTAAAAAGAATTAATTTATACACGTTATTAAAAATCTATTAACCAAAAAAAATTCTATAGTATTGTCAATTAAAATTTATCGTTTAAACAAAAATTTATGGCATTAAGCGAAATTAAAGGATTAAATCAGGGCAATAAAGAAAATGAAACTATAGATAAATTTCAAAATATTGAGGCGGAAATTGCTATTATTGGATGTTTATTATGGGATAATAAAAATTATGAAAAAATTGCAGATTTAATAAATGAAGATCATTTTACAGACGAAAATAATAAGATAATATACAAAACAATAAAAAATCTATTAGACAAAAATTCATTAGTTTCCCCTATTACTTTAAAGAATTATTTAGAAAATAATAATGTTGAATTTGATAACTTAAAATATTTAAATAAAATTAAGGATGCCGCTCCTTCAACACAAAACGCATATCAATATGCAAAGTTGTTATATGATCTTCATATAAAGAGAAATTTAGTATCTATTGGTCAAAAAATTATTCAAGAAACAATAGGTAATGATGAAAATATTGAAGGAATTAATCTAATAGAAAATGCAGAAAATGATCTGTATTTGTTATCTAAAACTGGTGAGTCAGAAAGAAAATATTCATTGTTTAATCAGGCATTAAAGAATGCAATAGATGTAATTGATCAATCTTTTAAAAGAGATGGTAAAATTGCAGGACTTCCTACAGGTTTAAGAGATCTGGATAAAAAATTGGGTGGTTTTCATAATTCTGATTTAATTATAATAGCTGGAAGGCCTTCTATGGGCAAAACTGCTCTTGGTACAAATATTGCATTTAACGTAGCAAAAAAATTTAAAGAAGAAGAAGATGAAAATGGAAATAAAATTTTAATTGATGGTGGTAAAGTAGCTTTTTTTTCTTTGGAAATGTCATCTGAACAATTGGCAACAAGAGTTCTGGCTGAACAATCCAAAATAACCGGTGATAAAATGAGAAAAGCTGAGTTATCAAAAGATGACTTTAAAAAAATTGCAAAAGTAAGTTCTGAATTAGAGTATTTAAACTTAATTATTGACGATAATCCAATCTTAACTATTCCTATGTTACGAGCAAGGGCAAGAAGATTAAAAAGGCTTTATGATATTAATTTAATCATAATTGATTATTTACAATTAATGTCAGGTTCTTCATTAACAAGAAATGATGGAAGAGTACAAGAAATTTCTGAGATTACTAGAGGTTTAAAAAGTATAGCTAAAGAATTAAATATACCTATAGTTGCGTTGTCTCAACTATCTAGACAAGTAGAACAACGAGAAGATAAAAGACCTCAGTTAGCAGATTTAAGAGAAAGTGGGACGATAGAACAAGACTCTGATGTAGTAATGTTCATATATAGAGAAAGTTACTATCTTGAGAGATTAGAACCAATTAAAAAACCTGAAGAAGATGAGCAAAGATACAATGAAAGACATAATAGATGGATAGAACTTTGTGAAAAAAGCTATAATACTGCGGAACTAATTATTGCAAAACAAAGGCATGGCCCTATAGGAACAATTAAATCTCATTTTGATCCTAATTTTACAAAATTTAGTGATTTAAATATAAAAGAATATGATATTATTAATGAATGATTGGTTCGAGTTCTTTACTTGAAATTAATACAAATAATCTTGTTCATAACTATCTGTACTTAAAAAAATTAACTGTTAATAATTCAGCAGGTGCAACAATAAAAGCAAATGCATATGGTCTAGGATATACTAAAGTATATAAAATTTTATCTAAAGTTGGTTGTAAAGATTTTTTTGTTGCTACACTTGAAGAAGCTTTAAAAATTAGAAAAATAAATCAAAAAAACAATTTATATGTATTGAATGGAATACAAAAGAATGAAACATCAATCGTATATTCTAAAAAAATAGTACCAATTTTAAACAGTTTTGAAGAAGCACATGAAATAAATAATAAATTTATTAAAAAAAATAAAAAAATAAATGTAGGACTGCATATAGATACTGGAATAAATAGATTGGGATTAAATGAAAATATTGATAAATTAAAAACTTTAAAAAAATTAAATGTTGTAATATTGTTAAGTCATTTATCTAGCGCAGATGAAATTAAAAACAAATATAATCTATATCAAAATAAGATTTTTATAAATCATATTAAAAAAATTCAAAAAATTAAAAAAATTAGCTTAGCTAATTCATTAGGTATAATGCACGGAAAAGAATTCCACTATGATTTAGTAAGACCTGGTATTGCAATTTATGGTGGTCATTATAATAACAGATTATTGAAAAAAAATATTAAACCAGTAGTAACACTAAAAGCTAGAATTCTACAAATTAAGAATATAACTAAGAATGAATTTATTGGATATAATCAAACATATAAAGCTAAAAAAAATTTAACAATTGCTATTTTAGGTATTGGCTATGCGGATGGAATATCCAGAAAATTAAGCAATAAAGGGAATGTATATTATAAAAATTATAAATTTAATATCATTGGAAGAGTTTCAATGGATAGTATAACAATAGATATATCTAGTAAGAAGAATCAAATTAAGCGAGGGCAATATATGGAAATAATAAATAAAAATAATGATATAGAAAAATTTGCTAAAAATTGTAATACTATAAGTAATGAAATTTTAACTTCAATTTCATCAAGAGTGAAAAGAGCTTATATTTAATTGAATGAAGATTAGTAAAATATTAATATCATTTTTTGCTATATTAGTTTTATTATTTTTTAGTAATTTTATAAAAAATTTTAAAATTGATGCATCATCAGATACATTAATTTTACAAAATGATGAAGATTTCAAGTATTTTAATTATTATAATAAAGTATTTCCTACCAAAAATTTTTTAGTTTTAGCAATATCATCAAATGAAATCATTGATGAAAATTATATAAAAAAAATTAATACATTAAAAAATAAATTAATGAAAATAAAAGAAATTGATTCTATTTTTTCAATTGTTGATGCACCCATTTTATTAACTAATAACTTACAATTAACTGATCTTAAAAATACAATTGAAAATATTAATAATACAGAAATCACATTAAGCAAAGTACTTAAAGAATTTTCAAATAATCCGCTTTATGTCAATCAAATTATTAGCCAAGATAAAAAAATCTCATCATTAATTATCTATTTAAAAAAAGATCAAATTTTCTTAAAGTTAAAAGAAAATAAAAACTTAAGTTCAAATAATTTAAATGAATATAAAAAAAATAAAGATATTCAAAATAAGAAAAGGCAAGAACTTATAAAAAATATTAGAATTATAATTAATGAAGAACAAAATAATGATACAAAGTTAAATAATAAATTTAATTATTATCTAGGTGGAATTGATATGATTATCGATGACTCAATAACCTATGTAAAAAAAGATATTTTATTTTTTTCATTTTCAGTAACTCTATTTATTTTTATTATTTTATTTATAATTTTTAAAAATATTAAATGGGTTATTATACCTCTGATTTCTTCAGGATATTCAATAATAATCATGATTGGATTGATGGGATTATTTAAATGGGAAGTAACAGCTATATCTTCTAATTTTATTTCACTTATGCTAATTTTATCAATTTCCATGAGTATACATATTATTAATAATTATAAAAAAAATTATAATAATAAGGATATTCAAGAACCAATTAAAACAACTTTAACTAATATGTTCTGGCCATGTTTTTATACTGCTTTAACTACAATTGTAGCTTTTAGTTCATTAATTTTTTCAGATATAAAGCCAATTATTGATTTTGGAATTATAATGATTGTTGCTTTGTTTTTAATTTTTTTAACTTCTTTTACTATATTGCCTTTATTAATTTATATTTGGCCTACAATTGACAATAAAAAAAATTTAAACTTAATTGTTTTGAAATATTTTTCAAATCTATCATTAAATAATAGTTTAAAAATAATAGTAATTAATTTGATTGTAGTATCTATTAGTATTTATGGGATTAAAAATTTATCTGTAGAAAATAGTTTTATTAATTATTTCAAAAAAAATACTGAAATATATAAAGGTATGAAAATTATAGATGAAAATTTAGGTGGTACAACTCCTTTAGATATCATAATTAAATTTAATGATGAAGATTTACAAGATAATCAAATTGTAACTAATAAAGAAAATGATTTTGAAAGTGATGAAGATGATCTCTTTGAAGATCTAGAATTAGTAGATGAATTATTTTCAGATGATAATATATGGTTTAATGAAGAAAAAATAAGAGTTGTTACAGAGATACATAAATTTTTAGAAAACAAAAAAGAAATTGGAAAAGTTCAATCTATTTATTCTTTAATTGATATTGCAAATCAAATAAATAAAAAAAATCTTTCATCTTTCGAATTATCAGTTCTATATAATGAAGTGCCTGAAAATTATAAAAAAGACCTACTAGATCCATATTTGTCAATTGATGAAAATATGGTTAAGATAAATGCACGAGTAAAAGATTCAGCAGAAATAAATAGGGACAAACTTATAAAAGATATTAATTTAGAATTAAATTCACTATATAAAAATAATGTAGAAATCAAAATTAATGGATTATTAATTCTTTATAATAACATGCTACAATCACTATTCTCCTCACAAATTAATTCTTTAGGAATTGTTATATTAGCGATTTTTGTTATGTTTCTGATATTATTTAAATCATTTAAACTTAGTATAATTGGAATTATACCTAATATATTAGCGTCTAGCATAATTTTAGGAATATTAGGTTTATTTAAAATCCCACTAGATATAATGACTGTAACAATAGCTGCTATAACAATAGGAATTGCAGTAGACAACACGATACATTATTTATATCGTTACAAAGAAAACAATTTAAAATTAATGAATATAGAAAAATCAATACAAAAAACGCATGAAAATGTTGGTAATGCAGTATTAACAACATCCATAACAATTGCTTTTGGTTTTTCTGTATTGGCTTTTTCAAATTTTATTCCAACAGTTCTATTTGGTATATTTACTGCTTTAGCAATGTTAATAGCAATGATAGGTGTTCTATTAACATTACCTTCACTACTAAAAAGATTTAGTAAATGACATTATATTCAGATTTAATTTTTCCTTATGATTATCTAATATTAATTATATCCTTAATTCTTATCTTTTTCAGTTTTTGGAAAGGTTTTATTAATTCACTTTTAGGATTATTGACTTGGATTGGTTCGTTTATAATTACAATTTATAGTTATAATAGCTTATCTGAATTTATTTCTAATCAACTATTAAAAATAGAATTTTTAAATTCATACGAATCAATTACAAGTATTTTAAGTATAATAATATCAATACCTTTAATATTTTTATTATCTTTATTTATTTTAAGAAAAATTAGAAAATTTTTAAGTAGTGATTTAGATAAACAAATACTTGGATTATTAATTGATAAATTTTTTGGATTAATTTATGGGATTTTATTCAGTTATATAATTTTTGCTACATTACTATATGGATTAGATCAATTTGAATTTTTTAGTAATTTAAAATCATGGTTAATCAACAATTCAGAAATTTTAAATACCATAAATCAAAACAACTTAATGATCTATGAATATGCTAATCCTAATGCAATTTAATTATATGGATTATTACTTGTTGTAAAAATCATTTTTACTTTACTATCTTTAATCTTAAAATGATTATTAAAATTATTGATTAAATAACTTTTATAATTTTTTTTAATTTCATATGAAAAATTAGAAAATATTTTTATTATAATGGGGTGAGATTTTATTTGAGTAGCATATTTAAAATTAACTTTTTTTCCTTTAATTAGCGGATGAGGATATTCATAAGATGCATTTTTTAGCCATAAATTAATTTGATTTGTTGATATATCAGTATTATTTTTAAATGTTTTGTCATAAATAATTTTTTTAATTTTACTAATATGATTTGCTTTAAATGAAGTTATAAATTCTAAAGAGATATTTTTAGAAGATGAGATTTCATTTAAAAGTTTATTGTTCATTTCATGAGCAAATTTACTTTTTTCCTTTATTAAATCAATTTTACTAAATATGATTAAAACAGATTTAGATTTATTTATAAGTAAATTAAAAATTCTTTTTGATTGTCTATCCAGTCCATCATTAGAATCAATTACTAACAAGCTCATATCAACTTTATTGATACTATTGATTGTTTTTTTTATAGCAAAATAATCTAAACTAGATTTATTTATATGTGATTTTTTATTTATGCCTGCAGTATCAAGTATTTTAAATTTTTTTTTTCTATATTCAAAAATATCTTCAACTAAATCAGAAGTAGTGCCTGCTATCTTGTTGGTATTGGACCTTTTAAAACCTAAAATGTTATTTAATAATGTGCTTTTTCCTGCATTGGGTTTTCCAAATATAGCTAATGAAAAATCATAATTCAAATCAATATTAAGTGATTTATTAAAACCTGAGAAATATTCAAATAAATCATCAAAGCCTAAATTATGAGAACATGATAAATAATATACTGATGAAATTCCAAAATTATCATACTTCTTTAATTTATTTAAATTATCGTCTTTATTAACAAAAATTACTATTTCTTTATTAAATTTTCTTAATATATTTATAACTTCATTGTCTATGAAATTTGAATCATTTTTATAATCAATAACATATATAAAAATATCTATTTTATTAATTATATATTTAAATTGTTTTAAATTTATTTTATTTTTTTCTATAATTAAACCTGGAGAGTCATATATAAATAATCCTGGATAATTTTTAATATTAGAAAAATGCCAATCTCTAGTAGTTCCAATATTAGAATGAATAATATTCTTATTTTTATTAATTAAAATATTAAATATTGACGATTTTCCAACATTTGGTTGACCTAAAAGTAAAAAATTCATTGCTAAAAAATTGTTGTTTTCCCATTTTCTGTAGAAACAAGTAAATGATTATTTTGGAAATATAGTAAATTAATATTCTTAGTTTTTAAATCATATATTTCAGATAATATATTATTATCTATAGAAATTATTTTACCATTGCTAAAGAAGACATATAGTTTAGAATTATAACTTTTAATTTTAATAATTTTAGCTTTTTTATCTATTATCTTATTTAGATCAATAGACCAAAAAATTTTACCATTAAGGGTATTATATGAAATTAATTTTTGATTTTTTTTGACTATTATTGAATTATTATAAAAATCAAATGATGTTACATTATTAATTTTAAATCCATCTAATACAAAATTATTTTCAAATATATCATATGTAAATAAAGTTCTTTGATCATCAAAGTAAATAAAATAATTATCATATACATAAATTTTATCATGAGAATTATTTGAAGACGTATTTAATTTAATTGTATTTAAGTTAGAAATATTTTTTTTACCTATCAAAGTATCTATTTCACCAAAAGCTGAATTAGGCATTACAAAATAAAGTAAATTAGCAAAATTATGCATTAAACCACCTTTAGATTGGTAAATTTCTGATTCTTGAATTGATATAGACCATAATTCTTTTCCATTACTGGAAGATATTGATTTTATTGTATCTCCAAATAATAAAATAAAATTACTGTCTATAATTTTAACTGGTGTTTTTAATAATTTATTAAATTTCTTAAACCATATAATCTTTCCAGTTTTATCAATCATTAATAACAAACCATTATCAAAACTAATTAAAAAACTATCATTAAATAATGAAAATGATGTAGGTTGCTGTTCTATTTCAATGTCATCAATTAATAATTTAAAAGATTTATCTAATTTTCCAGTATAAAAATTATAAATTTTAAAATTGGCATTGGAATCAACACTATAAACCATATCATCTATAATGAATATTTTTAATGGATTGCTAGTTTGATATTTAGATTTAAAATTATTTATTGTTATTTTTTTTGGTATTTTTTTTTGAAATTTAAAATTTAAAATTTTAAAATTACTATAGTAATCAATTAAATTATCTTGATTATTTTTTGATTCAAATAAATCAATCAAATCTTTAGTTTCATAAGATACGTTAAAATCATCTGAAGAATTTGTTTTTTTATAATTTTCTATAGTTTGGCAGGAGCAAACTAAAAATAAAATTAAAAAGATAAATAATTTATTTGTATAATTGAAATTCATGAATTTTATTTACTCTGTCTTTTATAGTATTTGAAATATTTTCAGATTCAATTATTGAATTATATATATCTTGATAGTCTCCATGATTAATTGCTACAATATTATTAATATCTTGTTCAGCAATTAATAATAAATATTTTAATTCCAATTTTATACCTTGATAACTTAACATTTCTTCGTCAATATTTTCTATAAAACCATTAATTATTTTGTTTAAAGTTAAATCTGAAGTTTCAAACATTAAATCTAAAAAATTATAAGATGCATGAGCTGCAATTGCAGTTAAATACTCTTTTTTTAATTTTTTATTATTTAATAAATTATTATATAATTCTTCAACTAAAATAATATTATTTTCTTTCTTATTAATTTTAATTAATTCAAGAGTGGCCAATACAGAATAAAAATCTTGATTTTTAGATAATTGATTCATAATGTTAACAAAATCATCATTTGAATCTAAGTCTTTTGAATTAAAATAGGCTTCGCTATTTTTATATATATTTTGTAATGTAAAATAAGAATATATTTGAAAACTTATAAATAAAAAAAATATTAAACCTAAAATTATTGAAATTTTTATAATGTTTTCTTTAAATAATTTTGTAACTTTCATTACCAACGTATCTTTAGGTATATTATTCATGTTCTTTCCATTTTATTGAACAACCAAAACTATTGTATTGTATTTGAGGGCCAAAACCGTCTTTAGATATTTTTTTCATTGCTAAATACAATTCTCTAGTAACCTCTGTTTCTTTTGAATTAATAACTTTTGAATCAATTCTTCCCCTATACTTTAATACTAAACTTTCATTAAAACCATATATATCAGGCGTACAGACTGCATTATAACTTTTTGCGACCTCTTGGCTTTCATCATATAAATAAGGAAAATTAAAATTATGCTTATTTGCAAACAAAATCATATTTTCATATGAATCATCGGGGTATTGACTTGTATCATTTGACATAATTGAAATTATATTAATATTTAGTTTTTTTAATTCTTTCGCTTCAAAAATTAATCTTTCTATTATAGATATTACATATGGACAGTGATTGCATATAAAGCAAATTACAGTTCCATTCGTACCTTTTAATGAATCTAATGTATAATTTTTACCATCAATATTTTTTAAATTGAAATTTGGTGCTTTCCAGCCTAATTTATCATTTGGAGCATTTACAGACATTTGATATTTGATATAATATTTATATGAACCTAGTATCACCTAGTAAAAAAATTCACAATTCAAAATTATTCTTTTCAAAAGAAGAGCTAAAGAAAATACTAAATTGTTATTCTTTAGGTGTTTCAAGAGGAAATTGGAAAGATTACGCAATTAATTTTAAGAAAAATGAAGCAATTTTTTTTATTTATAAGCATTCATTTGCTTCTCCGGATTGTATTTTAAAAAAACTGCACACCAAAAAAAATAAAAGAATTATCTTTAAGCTATTAATTACCAATAAGTTGAATAGTAATTATAATAATATTGATGAACTAATAACTTCATTAAGAAGAAAACAATTTAAAGTACTTTAAACTATGCTAATTATTTTAAACTTAATTAATTAAAATTTTGAGCAATTAAATATATTTCAGATGAGTTTTTCCTTGATGAGTTTGGTTTAAAATATGATACATTTTTGAATTTTGATTCAAGTTCTTTTAAGATTAATTTTTCTTCTGAGCCTTTCCATATTTTAGTAATAAAATTACTATTTTGATTTGCTATAATATCAATTATGCTAATTACATTCAAAACATATGCAGATATTTTTAAATGGTCTGTAGATTGATGACCAGTGGTATTGGGAGCTAAGTCAGATAAAATTAAATCAAACTTTTCTTTAAACGAATTAAAATTAATTTTTGTAAAATCATTTTTAATAAATTCAATATTCTTATGATGAAATTTCATTTCTAAAAGATCTATTGCAGTAATTTTTGCATTATTATTATATTCTACTACTACCTGGCTCCAACTACCTGGTGAAGATCCTAAATCAATTATTCTATCAGATTTTTTAATTAGATTGTATTTATTTTCAATTTCAAT
>CEUZ01034728.1_pt1 | contig 25361 bp, 26 predicted proteins | sample 361511 | NCBI WGS metagenome assembly CEUZ01 (sample SAMEA2622822, study PRJEB7988) | marine metagenome | biome: marine biome (ENVO:00000447); feature: surface water layer (ENVO:00002042); material: "saline water (ENVO:00002010), including plankton (ENVO:xxxxxxxx)" | depth 5 m | reverse complement strand
TATTTTATGAGGGGAATAGTTTTAGGTTTTTTTTTATTATTAATAGCTTTTAACACTGAAAAAACATTTGCAGGCACTGTTACTATGCCCTCAACTTTAACAACTGACACAACTGATTTCGTTTTATTATCAAGTTCAGGAACAACACCTAGTATAAGTGGTTATACAGGATCCCTTCTAGTTTCAGCAGTAGCATCGGATGGAAATATAAAAGTAACGTCTGTTACTAGTTTAATGCGGGCAGCAGGCTATTGTGGTTATTCAAATGATAATGCAAATGAACCTTCTAGCTGTACAGGTAGTTCTCTTACAGAAATAGGTTTTAGAGGAACACAAGATAATATAAATAATGCCCTTGCAACATTATCATTTAAAGGTGATGGTACTGCAGGATCCCCTACAATTACTGTCTCTGTAACTCCAGTTGGTACCAATTATTTTTCAGGAAATGGTCATTATTATGAAATAGTTCAGAGTAACGGTATAGATTGGGATGATGCAAAAACAGCAGCAGAAGCCTCAACTTATGAAGGTTTAACAGGATACCTAGTTACAATAACTAGTGCTGCCGAAAATTCTTTTGTTTCAGGTAAAATAAATAAAAATGCTTGGATGGGTGCATCTGATAACTCAAGTTATACCTCCAATACCCATGCTACAACAGAAGGAACATGGGAGTGGGTATCAGGACCTGAAAATGGAAAAACATTTACTTGTCAACCAGCGGGTCAGAACAGAGGTGCTGTAGCCGCACATGAGGATTGCGAAGTTCATTCTGATACTACATATGAAAATTGGGATGGTAATGAACCCAATGACTGTTGTAACTCTGGTAGCGAGAATATAGGAGAAGAAGACTATTTACATATTAAAGCAAACGGAAAATGGAATGACTATGATATTGATACCACTGTTAATTATTATATCATTGAATATGGAGGAATGCCAGGAGAGACAGCAACATCAACTGGTCAAACAACACTAACAATTAATTCAACAGAAGCTAGCGGCAGTACATACAATGCATTCGATGATAAACAAGTAAAAGGAATGGTAGATGCGCAAACAGAACATGCTAAAAGATTTATGTTTAATACTACCAATCAAGTTATGCGAAGAATGGAGCAGTTTAGAAGAGTTGGAATTAATAAATCAACAAGCATTAAAGATGTAAGATTAGTTCTTGCTGATAAACATAATAATTACAAGGATCATATACCACCAGAATTATTAAATTATTACATTGATGAATATAAAAATTTATCCACAGAGAATATTAATAATTTAATTAGTGAACTTCCATTATCTAAATATTTAAAAGAAAATTTTGGAATGACCCCAAATAATTGGGCGTTTTGGACAGCAGGCTCAATAAATAAAGGTAGACTTAGTTTTGGAACAGATAATGATTTAGGAACAACAAACAGAACTGAGGGTTACATTATAGGGACAGATATAAATTATAATGATGGTTCATTATTTGGTATAGCCTTTAGGCATGAGGATGATCGTACTAACTTGGGTACTAAGGATAGTACTAGATTTTTAGCAAGATCTGACAGCATATCACTGTACAATACTTGGCATGGATCTGAAAAAAATTTTGTAGATTCATTTTTAGGATATGGAGAAACCACTTATGATACAACACGATTAGTTGATGCATCAAATCCTTCCAATGTAGTCAAAGGTGAATTTAAAGCAAATCAAATTTTTACTTCAATTAAATATAATTTTAAAAACACTTATAAAAATTTAAAAATACATAATTATTCTAGATTTGATTTTGGTTTTGTAGATTTTGATGGATATTCTGAAACAGGCGATAGTAATTCAAAATTAAAATTTGATGGTCGATATTTACAAACCTCATCAATTTCTTTAGGTTCAGCAATTGAAAGAGAAATAAACTTACCTACCTCTCTATTCATTCCATATTTAAAAGTAGACTTTAATAAAGATCTCACAGATGGATCAGACATAAAAGCTAATTTTGTTGGAGAAACAACAAAGTATAATACAACTATTGATAAAAATTTTAATTCAATGTTTATTTTAGAAACAGGTTTTGATTGGGTTTTTAGAGATGGTTGGAACATTAAGTCTGTAATTAGTAGACTTGATAAGAATGGATTTGGACACGAAAATATGTTTGAGCTTAGAGCTGTTAAATCTACACAAAGTTTGTATTAAGATTAATAAAATAATTTTATTTTATTTTATGTTTAATTTTGCTAATTAAAAAAAATGCGATTGCACTTATGATAGCAAATAACTCTAAGGCGTGACCAGAATCTCCCAATACAAATTGTACAAACGCAAAAATTATACATACAACAAACCACGCCAAAACTAACATTATTTTCTATTTTTTCTTTCTCTTTTCAATTTTCTCTTTTCTTTAAATGAAAGTTTAGGTTTTTTCATTACACTTGAGTCTTTAAATGATTTGCCGCTATATCTCTTTGACATAGGATCAAGAAATATTTTTTGGATCAGGCATACCAACCTTATTATAGCCTGCGTCTACATAATGTATTTCACCTGTTACCCCACCACCTAAATCACTAAGTAGGTATAATGCAGAGTTACCAACATCGTGAATATCTACATTTCTCTTCAGAAAAGAATGATCCTCATTCCATTTATATAAAAATTTTGCATCACCTATTGCAGAGGCAGCTAGAGTTTTGATTGGTCCTGCACTAATTGCATTTACTCTAATCCCTTTTGCACCTAGATCTCTTGCTAAATATTTTACACTAGCTTCAAGCGCAGATTTACACACACCCATTACATTATAATTAGGAATAGCCTTATTAGATTCATAGGTTAAAGTAAGCATACTCCCACCTTTATTCATTACTTTTGAAGCTTCTTTTGCGACCTCAGTAAATGAAAAACATGAAATTAACATACTTCTAAGAAAATTTTCTCTGCTAGTATTTAAGTATTCTCCTGATAATTCAGATTTATCAGAGAATGCGACTGCATGAACAACAAAGTCGATTTGACCCCATTTAGATTTTATATCTTCAAAAAGTTTTATTGTTTCCTCTTTTTTTTCAACATCACAACTTAAGGTTACATTAGAATTTAATTTTTCTGCTAAAGGAATTACTCTTTTTTTTAATGCATCACCCAGATAGGTAAATGCTAGCTCCGCTCCTGCTTCAGCTAGTTTCTGAGAGATACCCCATGCAATTGATCTTTCATTTGCAACTCCCATAATTAGACCTTTTTTACCCTTCATTAAGCTCATAATTAAACTTTCTCAAATACTAATGTTGCATTAGTTCCACCAAACCCAAAGCTATTTGACATTATAGAATTTAAAGTTACGTCTTTTTCAACTTTTGTAACTATCGGGAATTTTTTTGCTTCATCATCCATATCATTAATATTTATAGATGCTGAAATAAAATTATTTTTCATCATAATTAAACTATAAACTGCTTCATGTACTGAGGTTGCTCCTAGCGAATGACCGGAAAGTGATTTAGTAGAACTTATTTTTGGTAAATTATCTTTAAAAACTTCACCAACTGCCTTTAATTCTGTAATGTCCCCAACCGGAGTTGAAGTTCCATGGGTATTCAAATAATCAATTTTATTTTTGGATGTTGTTAGAGCCATCTTCATACATCTAACAGCGCCCTCACCTGATGGTGCTACCATATCATATCCATCAGAAGTTGCTCCATAACCAGTTAATTCTGCATATATTTTTGCGCCTCTAGCTTTTGCGTGTTCGTATTCTTCTAATACTAAAACTCCTCCGCCTCCAGATATTACAAATCCATCTCTAGTTTTATCATAAGGTCTTGAGGCTTTCTCGGGAGTATCGTTATATTTTGAAGATAAAGCAGTCATAGCATCAAACATTGCAGTCATTGCAAAATGTACTTCATCACTACCACCAGCAAAAATAACATTTTGTTTTCCTAGTTGAATTAATTCCATTGCATTACCAATACAATGGCCACTAGTTGCGCATGCAGAACTAATCGTATAATTTACTCCTTTTATTTTAAATGGTACTGCTAAAGTCGCAGAAGCTGTACTGGACATAGTTCTAGGAACTACAAATGGTCCCATTTTTTTCGGATTTTTTTCACGAGTTTTATCTGCTGCTAAAATAACATTTTGTATTGATGGACCTCCCGAGCCCATTATCATGCCAGTTAAATCATTACTTACATCTTTTTCTTCTAATCCAGAATCTTTTACTGCTTCTGCCATTGAAATATAATTATAAGCTGAACCTGGGCCCATAAATCTAATAAATTTTCTATCTACATGATCTTCGAGTTTAATATTTGGTTTACCATGAATGTTACTTTTTAAGTTATACTCTTTATATTCTTCAGCAAAAGTAATTCCTGATTTTGAATTTATTAAAGAATTGTAAACCTCCTCCTGATTATTACCTAAACAAGATACAACTCCAATTCCAGTTACTACCACTCTTTTCATTATTTAAATAATCCTACTTTTAAGTTATCTGCAGAATAAATTTTTTTTTCATCTGCTTTCAATATTCCGTTAGCAAGCCCAACAGTTGTACCCTCTTTAATTAAAACTCTTTTTATTTCTATTTCGTAAGTAGCTAATTTAACACTTTTTAAAACTTCTCCAGTAAATTTTACAGTTCCAACTCCAAGAGCTCTTCCCCTACCTGGATTACCTAACCATCCCAAATAAAACCCTACTAATTGCCACATAGCATCTAGTCCTAAACAACCTGGCATAACAGGATCCTCTCTAAAATGGCAATCAAAAAACCATAAATCATCTTTTATATCGAGTTCAGCTCTCATCAGTCCTTTTTTAAATGAACCCTTATCTTCACTAATTTCTGTTATTCTGTCAAACATGAGCATAGGCGGAAGAGGTAATTTAGCATTACCAGGACCAAAAAGTTTACCATTCCCACACTCAATCAATTCATCATAGTTATATGAAGATTTTTTGTCCATAAATTAAGATATTTTTTACTTTATTTAACATATTTTTTATATACATTTTGTTTATATTATTTATAAATAATGTCCAAAAATGAGCGATAATATCAAATTTATAGAAAAATTAAGGTCATCTTCATTAAGACCAACTAAGCAGAGAGTAAATATTTGTAAGACATTATTTGATAGAAAAAATACTTTTCATTTTACAATTTATGATCTTCACAAAATTATGAGGAATAAAAATGAGGAAGTTTCTTTAGCAACAGTCTATAATACAGTGCATGCTTTAAAGAAAAAAGGTTACTTAAAAGAAATTTCGGTTAATTCAGAAAAGAGTTACTTTGATACTAACATAACTAATCATCATCATTTTCTAGACGAAGAAACTAATACACTTCTAGATTTAAATGAAAAAGATATAGAAAAAATTAAAGTAAAAAAAAAGTTACCAGGAAAAAAAATTAAATCTATTGAAGTATTGGTCAGAGTTGCAAATAATAATTAATCTCACAAATAAAAAATAATTTAATTTCACAAGCGGCAATTCTGCTGTATTGACAGCACTTTAGAATCATTATAAATTGTTGATTATGAGCAAAGAATTTTTATCAGAGCAATCAAAATGTCCTTTTACAGGTGCGGGGACACCTGCAAAACACTCATCAGGAAAAGGACAAACAAATAGAGATTGGTGGCCAAATAGTCTTAATTTAAAAATATTAAGTCAACATTCGTCTTTGGTAAATCCAATGGATAAAAAATTTAATTATAAGAAAGAATTTAAAAAACTTAATTTTAAAGCATTAAAAAAAGATCTTCATAAGTTAATGTCTCAATCACAGGATTGGTGGCCAGCAGATTATGGCCATTATGGTCCGTTATTTATTCGTTTATCGTGGCACGCAGCAGGTACGTATAGAACTGGTGATGGTCGAGGTGGAGCTGGAACTGGAAATCAAAGATTTGCACCAATTAACAGTTGGCCAGATAACGTAAATTTGGACAAAGCAAGATTGTTATTATGGCCTATAAAGAAAAAATACGGAAAAAGAATTTCATGGGCGGATCTATTTATTTTAGTTGGGAATGTAGCTTTGGAGTCAATGGGTTTTAAAACATATGGTTTTGGAGGTGGAAGAGAAGATATTTGGGAACCAGAAGAGGATATTTATTGGGGGTCAGAAAAAGAGTGGCTTGGAGTAGAAAGATATTCTGGCAAGAGAGAGCTAGAAAATCCGTTGGGTGCTGCCCACATGGGTTTAATATATGTTAATCCCCAGGGGCCAGACGCGAATCCTGATCCGCTACTGGCTGCGCATGATATAAGAGAAACTTTTGGAAGAATGGCAATGAATGACTACGAAACAGTCGCTCTTGTTGCTGGAGGCCATACATTTGGAAAATCTCATGGTGCTGCACCAGAATCACACAAAGGCCCTGAGCCAGAAGGATCAAAAATTCAAGAACAATCTACAGGATGGAATAGTAACTACGGAAGTGGTTTAGGCGCTGATACTATCAGCAGCGGTATTGAGGGTGCTTGGACTAGCAATCCTATAAAATGGGATATGGGATATTTTGATAATTTGTTTGGGTACGAGTGGGAACTTTCAAAAAGTCCAGCTGGAGCGCATCAATGGAAACCGATAAAGAATGGTCACGCAATAAGCATGACACCAGATGCACATATTAAAGGACAGAAAAATATGCCAATGATGCAAACTACAGATCTTTCATTGAAACTTGATCCAAAATATGGACCAATATCTCGTCATTTTCATAATAATCCAAAAGAATTTGCACAAGCATTTGCAAAAGCTTGGTTTAAACTTACGCATAGAGATATGGGTCCCAAAGCTAATTATTTGGGAAGCGAAGTACCAAAAGAAGATTTAATTTGGCAGGATCCAATTCCAAAAAATAAATATAAATTAAAAAATAAAGAAATAGAAATTTTAAAAAATAAAATATCAAAATCAGGTATATCAATTAATAATCTTGTTTCAACAGCATGGGCATCTGCATCAACATATAGAGGCTCAGATAAAAGAGGTGGTGCGAATGGAGCTAGAATAAGACTAGAGCCACAAAAAAATTGGGAAGTGAATAATCCAAAACAACTATCAAAAATATTAAAAACCTATGAGAAAATTAAAAAAGGTTTTGACACAAAGAAAAAGAACGTATCAATAGCAGATCTAATTGTTTTAGGAGGAAACGTTGGAATAGAACTTGCAGCTAAAAAAGCTGGAAAAAATGTAAAAATTGCTTTTAAGCCTGGCAGAGGTGATGCTACACAAAATCAAACTGATATACATTCATTTGGTTTGCTAAAACCTTTAGCCGATGGATTTAGGAACTACGCACCTGGAGATTTTTCAAAATCTGCAGAAGAGATTTTAATAGACAAAGCTCAACTTATGCAACTTACTGGCCCAGAAATGACAGTTTTAATTGGAGGTATGAGAGTTTTGGAAACAAATTTTGATGGATCTAAAAATGGAGTGTTTACGAAAAATCCTGGGAAACTTACAAATGATTTCTTTATAAATCTTCTAGATATGAATATTAAATGGAAAGAAGTTTCTTCAAAAGAAGATTTATTTGAAGGAAGGGATCGCAAAACAAAAAAACTAAAATGGATAGGAACACGGGCAGATCTAATTTTTGGATCTAATTCACAACTAAGAGCGCTTGCTGAAGTATACGCAACCGATGACTCAAAAGATAAATTTATAAGCGATTTTATATCAGCTTGGACAAAAGTAATGAATTTAGATCGATTTGATCTTAATTAATTGCTCCCCAGATATTATCTTTAGAAATCCAACCTGAAAATTTTTCAGTTTTTACAATACACCAGTTATTACTACATTTTTTTACTATTAAAAGTCTACCTTTGTCTATTTTAGCTAATGGTTTAGAAAATTTAGTTGGTTTATTAAATAAAATTTTTTTAGAAGTTGTAATAAAAGATTTAGATTTTTTTAACTGGGATATATGAATCCATCCACTATTTTTTTTATGATCAATTATTCTTCTAAAATTTTCTTTTTTATCAATTACTTTTAAAGGTAAATTTACTTTTTTATATATAAACTTTATTGGTGAATTCATATCAGGTCCAAATCTGACATTTACTTTTTTATTTTTTAACATTAAAAAGTACTCAGTTTGTTCTGAAATTGCATTTGAAATAAAAAAAAATATAGAAAATAAAAAAATTATTAATTTGAACATATACAATTTTTTTTTTTATTAAATGTAACTTTACGAAAATTCAATGATTTAAAATTCATAATTAATATTTTTCCGTATAAATCATCTTTAATCTTTAGTATATTTTTTAAAACCTGTATCGATTGAATATTTCCTATTACTCCTGCTAACGGACCAATTATACCTTCTGTTTCACAATTTAACACTTCATCTGAAGGGTCAGTTTGATAAAAACATTTTAAACAAGGTGTTTTTTCATTTTTAAAATCAAAAGAAAATACATGCCCATCGAATTTACTAATTGCCCCAACAATTAAAACTTTATTTAATTTAAGCGATAGTTTATTAAGTAAAAATTTTGTCTTAAAATTATCTGATCCATCTACAATAATATCAAATTTTTTAATTATATTTTCAATATTTTGGTTATTAACTTTTGTTTTAAATATTTTAAATTTTGTAGATGGATTAACTTTTTTTAATTTTTTTTTAATTATATCCACCTTGAACTTTCCCACGTCATCAGAATTATAAATAGCTTGTCGATGAATATTTGATAAATTAACTTTATCGTGATCAGCAATACCTAGTAAGCCAACCCCTGCTCTCGTTAAATAATCAGCAACAGGACAACCAAGACCTCCAACACCTATTATTAAAACTTTTGAATTAAGAATTTCTTTTTGACCAGAAATTCCCACATCTTTTAAAACTATTTGTCTTGAATATCTCTCAAGTATTTTTCTTGTAAATTTAATTTTCATTTACCAGTTGATCCAAATCCTCCTGTTCCCCTTACAGTTTCTGGGAGCTCATCTACTTCCTCAAAATTTACTTTTAATATTGGACTTAGAACCATCTGTGCAATTCTATCATTATTATTTACAATATATTTTATAATACCATGATTAAATAAAATAACTTTTAGTTCTCCTCTATAATCACTATCTATTGTTCCGGGTGTATTCAAAACACTTATATTTGATTTAGCGGCCAAACCAGACCTCGGTCTTATTTGAATTTCATACCCTTCTTCGATCGCTACAGAAATTCCGGTTGGAATTAATTTTGAACTATTTGGTGAAATTTCAATTGGGTTGTCTATAAAAGCCATTAAATCCATTCCAGAAGATCCTTTAGTTTTATATTTCGGCAACTGTACTTTAGAATTTAGCTTTTTAACTAAAACTTTTGCCATTTATCTAATTTAAATCAGAAATAACTCTTTCAACTATTTTATCAGCTATAAGAGATTTTTTCATTTTAGAAATTTTTTCTAATTCTTTTTTTTTATAAAAAATTGTTACTTCATTATAATCTGAATCAAAACCAATTGAGTTATCGGATACATCATTTGCTATAATCCAATCACAGTTTTTTTCTTCCAATTTCCTAATTGAATTTTCAGATAAATTATCTGTTTCAGCTGAAAATCCTATTACTAATTTTGGTCTTAGGGAATTATGTTTTGAAATATTACTTAGTATATCAATATTTTGTTTTAAATTTAGACTCAAATCTCCTTTTTTTTTTATTTTTTTATTGTTAAAATTTTCCATTTTCCAATCAGAAACTGCAGCTGAAAATATTGCAATATCGCTTGGTAAATTTTCTAAGGTTGCTTCATACATATCCTTTGCAGAATTGACCTTAACCATTTTAACTCCTTCAACATCCTTTAGATTTGTTGGTCCTGAAATTAGAGTAGTTTCAAATCCATTTTTTTTTAATGAATTTGCTATTTCATATCCCTGTTTACCACTTGATTTATTTGATATGAATCTTATAGGATCAATAAATTCATATGTTGGCCCAGCTGTTACTAAAGCTTTGTATTTTTTATTTTTATTAATATTTTTAAAATATTCACTTAAATAATTTAAAATATCTTTTGGTTCAGTCATTTTTCCCTCACCATATTCTCCGCATGCCATATCTCCAATTTCTGGCCCTATAATGCTATAATTAAAACTCTTTAGTTTATTTATATTTTCTTTATTTTTTTGGTGCTCCCACATTCTTACGTTCATTGATGGAACTATTAAAATTTTTTTATTCGATGCTAAACAAACAGTTGATGCAAGATCATCAGCCAACCCTAGACTAAGTTTTGATATAATATTTGCTGTAGCTGGAGCAATTAAGATCAAATCTGCCCATCTAGAAAGAGATATATGGTCCATCTCAGCCTCATTTTTATGATCAAATAAATCACTATAAACTTTTTCTTGAGATAACGATGTAACAGATAGGGGGGTAACAAATTTGTGAGAATTTTTAGTTAATATAGACTTAACTGTAGCACCTTTTTTTTTAATAAGTCTTATTAATTCCAAACTTTTATATGCAGCTATTCCACCAGAAATAATTAACAATATTTTTTTATTCTCTAAATTATTCATTTGTGAATTAAAATACTATGTATCCTAAAAAAACAAGCAATATTAATCCAATAATACTTTGGTTTTTAAACGATTTCATTTCTAATTCTTTTTCTTTAAGAGCAGAGAAAGAATTGGAATTTTGTGGTATCTGTCCACTTGCCAAAAAAGTTAACGCCTGATTTGCTTTATCCATAATCTCTGGTAATTCTGGAAGTCTTTTTATAGCTTCCGCAGTATCTTTTATTGTTTCTGTAATATTTGAAATTGGATCTTTAGTTTCTTTTAACCATTTTTCAAGAACTGGTTTTGATGTTTTCCAAATATTTGTATCTGGATTTAATTTTCTAGCAACACCTTCAACAACAACCATCGTTTTTTGCAAAAGAAGTAATTGAGGTTGTGTCTGCATATTAAATTTTTCAGTTATACTAAATAGTTGCTTTAATAATTTACCGCCAGAAATATCTTTAACTGTTTGTCCAAAAATAGGTTCTCCTATTGATCTAAGAGCTTGTGCTAACTCTTCTAAATTTACCCCTCTCGGGACCAATCCAGCAACTATATGTACTTCGGCAACTTTTTTATAATCTCTCTGTATAAATCCATAAAGTATTTCTGCCAAATATCTTCTATTTAGTTTATCAATTCTACCCATAATTCCAAAGTCTATTGGAACAATATTGCCATTTTTATCGACAAATAAGTTTCCTTGATGCATATCTGCATGAAAAAAACCATCTCTAACCGCTTGTTTTAAAAAATGTTGGATAATATCTGAAGCAAGATTATTTACATCTATTTTGTTATCTTCAAGTATCTCTTTTTCACGAATCGAAACTCCATCTATCCAATCCAAAGTCAAAATTTCCTCACTTGTATAGTTCCAATAAATTTTTGGAACTCTAAAACCAACATCATTTTTTGTATTTTCAGCATATTCATTCGCTGCTGCAGCTTCAAATCTTAAATCCATTTCATGGTTAGTAATTTCTTTAAGTAAAAAAACTACTTCAACAAGTTTTAGCCTTTTTGTTTTTTTTATTATATTTTCTATAAAATAAGCAAGAAACATTAGTGCATCTATTTCATTATTAAATAATTTTTTAATATTTGGCCTTAATATCTTAATAGCAACATCTTTTACTTTTCCATTATCATTAATCTGGGCTTTATGGACTTGCGCTATTGATGCTGCCGCAACTGGCTCGCTTAAATTAATTAGTGAATTAAAAATATCATCACCAAGATTTTTTTTAATTATAGTTTTTGCTTCTACCATTGAAAAAGCAGGCAGTTTGTCTTGAAGTTTTTCCAATTGTTGCGATAGTTCATTTCCAATAATATCCGGTCTAGTAGCTAAAAATTGACCTAATTTTATGAAAGTTGTTCCCATGCCTTGAATAGAGTTGCACAATCTCTCTTCTTCACTAAGATTTTTAAAATTATCTTTTTGACTGATAAATGAAATAGAAAATAAACTTACTAATACTTTAATAGGTATGGGTATATCATAATATTTTGAAAAAATATTTAAAGCATCTGAAAGAGCTAGTTTTCTTCCTATTTTAATTAAAGTTAATAATTTTCCCAACATTATACTTTCCAACCACTATGTATTGCAACAATACCACCGTTAAGATTTTTATAACTGCAATTTAAAAATTTATTTTTTTCCATTAGTTTTATTAGATTTTCTTGATTTACAAAATTATTTATACTTTTTATCAAATATTTATATGGTTTGTCATCTCCAACTACAATTTTTCCTACAATTGGTATTAACTTTGAATAATTATTGTAAATAGTTTCCAAGTTTTGATTTTGGACTTTAGAAAATTCTAAGCATAAAAATCTACCTCCTTTTTTTAAAACACGGTAAGCTTCAGATATACTTTTATTGATATCCTTAGTATTTCTTAATCCAAAGCTAATTGTATAAAAATCAAAATAATTACTAGGAGCCAGGAGGTTTTCTGCAGAGCAAATTTTCCAATTAATATTATTGAATTTTTTTAATTTCTTTTTACCTTCTTTAATCATTTTTAAATTAGAATCAGTACACAAAATTTTAGATTTATTATTTGTAGAAATAGAATATAATTTTCCTATATCTCCAGTTCCACTAGCAACATCAATTAAGCTATGATTTTCTGAAGGGTTCATCATTTGAATTAATTCTTTCTTCCATAGTCTATGAATACCAAATGACATTACATCATTCATAAAATCATATTTATCAAATACTTTATTAAATACACCTTCAACCAATTTTCGGTTTTGTTGTAGATTTTGTGTCATAGTTTAATTTTTTAATTATAATAATATAATATCAAATGCCTGAATTGCCAGAAGTAGAAATAGTTAAACAATCGTTAATAAAAGGAGTTCAATTTAAAAAAATTACAGATATAATAATTAAAAACAGAAATTTAAGGTTCAAAATAGAGAAAAATCTTAAAAATAAAATATTAAACAAAAACATAAATAGCATATACCGAAAATCTAAATATTTAATATTGAAATTTGATAAAAATGAATTTTTAATAATACATTTTGGTATGTCAGGTACCCTTCATAAAATAAAAGATAATTTCAAACTCAAAACAAATTTAAGTTTTTATCACTCAAAAAATTTACCAAAAAAACACAATCATATTTATTTTATATTTAAAAATTTTAAAATAATTTATAATGATCCAAGAAGGTTTGGTTTTATAAAATATTTTAATTCGCATCAAAAATTGAATAATTTTTTTAAAAATTATGGACCCGATCCTTTTGAAAAATCGTTTAATATTAAATATTTAAAAAAAAAATTAAAAGATAAAAAAAAAAATATCAAGAATTTACTCTTAGACCAAAAATTTATTTCAGGAATTGGCAATATTTATGCAAATGAAATTTTATTTTACTCTAAAATAAATCCTTTTAAAAAAGGAGAAAATATTTCCAATTATGAAATAAATAAAATTTTAAAAATATCTAAATCTGTATTAAATAAAGCTATTAAAAAAGGGGGTTCAAGTATAAGAGATTTTAAGAATTCAAAAGGTAAAAAAGGATCATATCAAGAGGAATTTGCAGTTTATGGCAGAGAGAAAAAAAATTGTAAGTCGAGAAATTGTAATTTTAAAATAATAAAAATAAATATATCAAATCGATCAACGTATATTTGTAATAACTGTCAAAAAAAATAAATTATTCTATTGACCCACTAGACTTTGCAAGTTATACAATCGCGCTTATGGCCAATACTAAATCAGCAATTAAAAGAGTACGAAGAATAGCTAGACAGACAGCTGTTAATAAGTCAAGGAAAAGCAAGTTTAGAAATGCTATTAAAAAGATGAACTCGATTTTAGAGAAAAAGGATAAAAAAGAAGCAATTTCTTTTCTTCCCAAGCTTAATTCAGAACTGATGAAGATAGCAAAAACAGGAATAATTAAAAGACAAAACGCTGCTAGAAACATATCTAGGATAACAAAAAAGATTAACGCACTATAACAACTTTAAGTAGATTTTAAATTTAAAAAAATAAAAACAATCTGTGAGTTTAACAACTTTTAATAAATACTTTATTTATCAATACTAAATATAAAAAAAAAAAATTAATAAGTACAACATATAGTTTTTTTTTTATATTAATTTTTTTTTTTCTAAAAAAAACATTATTAATGATTCAATTCTAAAGTTAATAAAAAAATTAAATTCACGTAAAAATTTATTCAATTAGAGATTTTATTTTTTTTTAAAAATATAAATTAATTTATTGAATTAATTATTCTAACCCTTTAACTGGAATTTCTTCATGAAAAATATATTAAACCAAAATTCTAAAGAAACCTTAACAAAAAAAATTGATTGGAAAGTTGTTCAATTAGAAATGAAAAATAAATTTGGATTAGACATTTATGAATCTTGGTTAAGAAAAATCGATTTTGTAGATGAGTTCACAAATTATATTTTACTATCAGTCTCAACAAGATTTATTAGAGATTGGATTACTTCAAGGTATTTAGATCAAATATTGCAAATAATTAAAGTTTATAAAAAAGATATTCGAAGAATCGAATTTTTAGTAGCTGAAAATAAAAATAATAAAGATTTAGAGGTGATAGAAAAAAATGAAGATGAAATTATAAAACACCAAAAAATTTCATTTATTAAAGATTCTTTTCTTCAATATAATAGAATTGACCAAAATAAAAAATTTGAAAATTTTATTACCGGGTCTAGTAATAAACTGGCTTTTGAAGCATCAAAAAAAGTTTCTGAAAATTTAGCTCACTATAATCCATTATATTTGTATGGAGGAGTAGGAATGGGTAAGTCTCATTTATTAAATGCTATGGGATTAAAACTTAAAGAAAAAAATAAAGTAATGTTTATCTCAGCTGAAAGATTTATGTATCAATTTGTAAAATCAATTAAATCAAATGAAATGGTTAAATTTAAAGATTATTTTAGAAATACTGATGTTCTATTGATTGATGATATTCAATTTATGAATGGTAAGGAAGCAATGCAAGAAGAGTTTTTTCATACATTTAATGCTCTTTTAGATAAAGGTTCGCAGATAATTTTATCATCAGATAGACCACCAAATAAATTATCCAGGATACAAGAAAGAATAAAATCTAGATTTTCTGGTGGGTTGGTTGTTGATATTCAAAATAGTGATTATGATCTAAGATACAAAATTGTTAAAAGCAAAATACAAGATTTAAAAATACTTCACTCAAACCAATTTGAAATTTCAGAAGAAGTGCAAAAATTCATAAGTTCAGAAATTAAAACAAGTATAAGAGAATTGGTTGGAGCATTGAATAGAATTGTTTCTTATTCTAGAATATATAATAAAGCTCCAAACATATCTGAATTAAAAATAATACTTAAGGACCTATTAAATCTTTCTGAAAATAAAGTAAATATTGATCAGATCCAAACTTCAGTTTGTCAGTTTTTTAAAATTAACAAAAGTGAAATGCTCTCCGCTAGGAGATCAAGATATTTAGTAAGACCTAGACAAACGGCCATATATCTTGCAAAGATATTAACATCAAAATCTTTACCAGAGATAGGAAGAGCATTTTCAAACAGAGATCATACTACAGTTATTCATTCTGTTAAAACTATAGAAAAATTGAAGAAGCAAGATAATGAGTTAAGTATAAATATTGATACTTTAAAAAATAAGATTTTATATAAACATAGTCAAAATGAAGTTTAATGTTAATCAGCAAGATATTCAAAAATCTCTTAGTTACTGTCAAGGAGTAATAGAAAAACGAAGCACACTGCCAATACTTTCCAATGTTATGTTGGATGCCAGTGAATCAAAATTGACTGTTGTTGCAACAGATTTAGATTTAGTTTTTATTAACGTAGTCCCGAATATTGAAATATTTGAAGAAGGAAAAACTACTACCTCTTCCTCAATAATGTACGATATTATAAGGAAATTTTCGTCAGGAAATAAAATAAAATTTTCGAGTATTAATGAAAATAAGATACATTTAGAATCAGAAAAATCAGTTTTTAATCTTAATTGTATAAGTGCAACAGAGTTTCCTCTTACAAATGAGGATTTCAATAAAAATCAATTTTCTATAAATTCAAAAAAACTATTAAAACTACTAAATAAGTGTAAATTTTCAATTTCTAATGACGAAACTAGACATTACTTAAGTGGAGTATTTTTTCATCAGACTCAGTCTGAAGATAAAGTATTTCTAACTGCAGCTGCAACTGATAGTCATAGGATGTCGATTTCAAAAATAAGGCTAGATCAAAAAATTGATTTTGAACCTATTATTTTACCAAAAAAGACAATTTATCAACTTTGTTCATTACTTGAAGATTTTGAAGGAGAAGTAAAAATATCAAATATTAAATCAAAAATTAAATTTGAGTTAAATAACAGTATATTAATATCAAAACTTATAGATGGAAAATTCCCAAATTATGTTCAAGTAATTCCCAAGGAAAATAAAAAAAAATTAGACGTAGATTTAAAATTATTTTTAAATTCAGTTGATAGAGTAGCCTCTGTTTCATTAGATAAAAAGGACGGTGTGAAATTTAGTCTGACGAAAGATTTATTGAATCTCTCTGTAAATAATACAAGTAGTGGAGATGGAGCAGAAAGCTTAAATGTAAAGTTTGATCATGAATTAGATATAAGTTTTAACTCTAGATATTTGATAGATGTAGCATCTCAAATGGATGGCGATAATATAGAAATATTTTTTAAAGATACCGGGTCTCCAGCGTTAATAAAGGACCCAGGTGATTTTGATAGTATATATGTTGTTATGCCAATGAAAGGTTAATTTATTTTATCTAGTTCTGAATAAATAGAATTTTCCACTAATTTTAAAAATTCAGTTTTATCTAATCCAGGTTCTATCGGTTTAAGAACAGAAATTACTATGCTTTTATTTGGAATCATAAATCCATTTTTTGGCCAAACAAAACCAGAGTTTATTGCGACTGGCTGACAAAATATATTTAAATTTTCATAAATTCTAGCAGCACCCTTTTTAAATGCTATTCTGTCTAATGGTTCAGTTCTTGTAGCTTGTGGAAAAATAATAATTGGTCTACTTGTATTTTTTGCTATATTTGAAACTTGATCAACAAAACTTAAATTTTCTTTATTTATTTTATTTCTATCTATTGAAATTGATCCAATTTTTTTTAAATACCATCCAAAGATAGGAATTTTAAGTAGTTCTTTTTTAAGAATAAAAACTGGATTATTAAAAATTATTTGTAAATAAAAAGTTTCAAACATTGATTGATGAGAACTGACAATAAAAAATTTTTTATCATAAATAATATTTTCTTTACCTAGCAAACTTATTTTAGTTGAAAGAAAAAATTTTAAACAAATTTTACACCAATAACCCATCATTCTTCCACCAAACAAAACAATTTTTTTTGGTAAAAAAAGGGCTGGTAAAAAAATTATACAGATTAATACGATACCTAAAAAGAAAAAAAATTTAAAAAAAATACTTCTCATCATTTAAAATAAATTTAAACAATATTACTTAATTTTTCTCTTTTTGAAATCAATTTTACTGATGATTTATTAATTAGAATTTCGCAGGGTTTTGTCCTTACATTATAATTTGAACTTAAAACCATACCGTAAGCTCCAACATCACAAATTATTAATATATCTTTTTCATTTAATTTTTGAAATTTTTTTAAATTTAAAAACTTATCAGTAGTCTCACATATAGGACCAACAAATTCATGATTCTTATTTATATAACTAGAATTTTTAACTGATGGAATAATATTGTGGAATGCGCCATAAAGAGCGGGTCTAAGTAAATCATTCATAGCTGTATCTAAAATCACAAAATTTTTATTATTTGTTTTTTTAATATAAATAATTTTGGATAAAATCAAACCTGCATTGCCAATTATAGATCTTCCAGGTTCAAAAATAATTTTTGTTTTATTTTTTTTTAGAAATTTTTTAATTAAATTATTATATTTTTTATAATTAAGGCTTTTATTTGTTTTACTATATCTTATGCCCATACCGCCACCTAAATCTATATATTCAAAATAATAATTTGATTGTTTTAATACTTGACTTATCACTTTAAGCATATTTGCGTAGGGTAGATGACTTGTAATCTGACTTCCAATATGCACGCTTAAACATTTTAATTTAATAAACTTTGAATTTTTATATTTTTTAACTAATTTCAAAAAATTGTACTTTGTTAAACCAAACTTATCTTCTTTTCTACCAGTAGAAATTTTTTTAATTGTTTTTGCATCTGTGTTTGGATTAAGTCTTAAGCCAATACTTACTTTTTTATTTTGTCTTATCGCAATTTTTTCTATTTGATCTATTTCGCTTTCTGATTCCGCATTAATTAATAAAATATTCTTTTTTATTGCGAATTCTAGTTCTTCAGCTGTTTTTCCTACTCCAGAAAAAACTATTTTTTTTGAATTTATTCCAGCTTTCAAAGCTTTCATCAATTCTCCTTGAGAAACTACATCTGCCCCAAGACCTAATTTTTTAATATTTTTAAGAATATGTAAATTATTGTTAGATTTTACTGAGAAACATATTAAAGGATCAATTGATTTAAAATATTTTTTAAAATTGACTATATTATTTCTGATTTTATTATATGAATAACAATAGGTTGGAGTGCCATATTTTTTTGCAATTTTTTCTGCAGATATGTTTTCAATAAAAAAATTCTTATTTCTATAATTCATTAAATATAGTTATAAATAGTTACTTTTTTATTTGATTGACTATATTTTGGTTCAGATTTTTTTCCACATCCAATTAAAATTATTGAACAAATCGCTAATAATATAATTTTTTTTATCATTTTATTTCTTTTTTATACTTTTCTATCATTTTCTTGATATTTTCAAAAGAAGTACCTCCGAAAGATTTTTTTGATTTTATTGAGTTTCTTAAGTCAAAAATATTTAATACCCCTGATTTTAATTTAGGCTCAATTTTTTGTATTTCTTTTATATTTAATTCATTAAGTTTTTTATTTTTTTTCTCTGCAAAATTTACTATTTTGGATGTTATTTGGTATGCTTTTCTAAATGGGAAATTTAATTCTTGAACCATATAATCAGCTAAATCAGTTGCAGTTATATATCCTTTTGTTGCCAAGTTTTTCATATTTTTTTTATTAAATATTATATTTTTAAATATATCTGTAAGTATAATTATTGAATTTTTAAGATTATCAAATGAACTAAAAGTCAGTTGTTTATCATCCTGTAAATCCTTAAAATATGATATTGGCAAACTTTTTAATATTGTAAGCATTGAAAATAGATTTCCATACGAAGTACCTGCCTTACCTCTAATAAATTCAAGCGGATCAGGATTTCTTTTTTGAGGCATGATAGATGATCCTGTTACCATTTTGTCATTTAAAGAAATAAAATTAAATGCATCAGAATTCCATATAATTAATTCCTCAGAAATTCTAGAAATATGCATTGAACATACTGAGGTGGCATATAAAAAATCTAATACAAAATCTCTATCGGATACAGTGTCAACTGAATTTCTAGTTGGTTTACTAAATTTTAGTTTTTTAGTTGTATAATTTCTGTCAATGTTAAATGAAGTTCCAGATATAGCAGCTACACCCAAAGGGTTTTCTAATAAGCTTTGAAAATTATTGTTAAATCTTTCTTTGTCTCTATTAAACATTTCAATATGTGACATTAGATAATGTGCTAGTGAGATTGGTTGAGCATTTTTTAAATGAGTAAAACCTGGCATAATTGTATCTATGTTTTTTTCAGCATTAAGAATTATAACTTTATTTAATTTTTCTAAAATTTTTATTATTTCTTTTGTAGACTTTATTAACCATAGTTTAAAATCTGTTACTACTTGATCATTTCTAGATCTAGCTGTATGAATAAATCCTGCATCGTCTCCAATTAAATCAAATAATCTTTTTTCTATACTCATATGAATATCCTCATGGGAAATATCAAAATTAAATTTTTTTTTTATTATTTCGTTATGAATTCTATTAAGACCCCAGATAATTTTATTTTTAATTTTAAAAGAAATAATTTTCTGCTTAAATAACATTTCAACATGTGCCACCGAACCTTGGATATCCTCTTTAAAAAGTCTTTTATCAACATTTAAAGAACTTCCTACTTTTTTAAATAATGAATTTACATTTTGTTTTATTCGTTTTGACCAAACAGGACTACTATTTTTATTTTTTGCCATAATATTTGACTATACATTTTAGAATGAAATTATTAAGCTTAAAATTTTTAAAATATTTATTAACACAATATCAATATGAAACTAAGTTTAAAAAGTACAATTATTAAACCAGAGGAAAAAGAGATTAAAAGAGTAATAATTTTACTTCATGGATATGGAGGAGATGGGGAAGATATCAGTTTACTGACTCTCAACTGGAAAAGATTTTTACCAAATACAATTTTCATTTGCCCAAATGCTCATGAGAAATGTAGTATTAATCCTAGTGGTTACCAATGGTTTGATTTATCGAATGATGATCCTCATTATATTCTAAAAGAGTCATTAAAAGCAGAAAAAATTTTAAACAAATATATTAATGAAATCAAAGATGAGTTAAAAATAAGCAATTCTGAAATTTGTCTTTCAGGATTTAGCCAGGGTTGCATGATGGCAATAAATTTAGGACTAACATCATACGAAAAATATAATTGTATAATTGGATTTTCTGGAAAAATTATTGATCATAAGAATTTATCCAAGAGAATTACTTCAAAAACTAATACATTATTAATTCACGGGGACTCAGATCAAATTGTACCTCCAACAAATTTACTAACCTCAAAAGACTTTTTTTTGAGACATAAAATTAATATTGAAACAGAAATGATAAATAATTGTGAGCACAATATACCAATGGAAGCCTCAAGTCTTGCTTTAAAATTTATAAAAAAAAATTTAATAATTTAAAAAAAAGTAAATTGTATAAGTTGAAAAATTTATTTATTTAAGTTAATCTTAATATATGATTAATTTGTCAGACCAAAATTTGTCACTTGATAAGTGCCCAGCACTTGTACTAAACGCTGATTATAGACCTCTGAGTTATTATCCATTATCTTTATGGAGTTGGCAGGATTCTATAAAATCAGTTTTTTTGGATAGAGTATCAATTGTTAGTTATTACGAAAGAGTGATTAGAAGTCCATCATTTAGTATGAAGTTGCCTAGCGTAATTGCATTGAAAACTTATATCAGACCTCAATCTAATCCAAACTTTACAAGATTTAATGTTTTTTTAAGAGATAAATTTTCTTGTCAGTATTGTGGTAGTAAAAACGAATTAACTTTTGATCATCTTTTGCCTAGATCTAAAGGAGGAAAAACAGATTGGAATAATGTAGTAACTGCTTGTTCAGAATGTAATGTTAAAAAAGGAGGGAGACTACTATCAAAATCTGGAATGAGGCTTAATCAAAGACCATATCAACCCACAACTGAAGATCTTCATAAAAATGGAAAAAACTTTCCCCCAAATTTTCTTCATAAGAGTTGGATGGATCACCTATATTGGGATGTCGAATTAGAACCTTAGTTAAATTTTTTCAGAAATATTTATCGCTATTTTGGATCCAGTTTTAATTATTTTATCCATAATAGAATATAAGCCTTTTTTTGTAGCACCTTCTTCATATGCTATGTCTTTATGATGCAATTCATCGTCTCTAAACTGAATTATTTTTTGTTTCAATTCTTTTTCGTCATCTTGAATTTGATTTATTTGATTTTGATAGTGTTCATCTATTACTTCCTCCACTGAGGCAGTACAAAGCATTGCTGCTTTTTTTCCAAGTATAGTTGATCCAAAACCCAATCCAATACCTAATAAATCCCAAAGAGGTAAAAATTTTGTAGGCTTAATGTTTCTTTTTTTTATTTCATTTTCAAAGAAATCGCTATGAACTTGTTCATGCAGCTTCATTTCCTCTAATTTTTTTTTCAATTTATCATTTTTACATATAGTTTTTAATGCTAAGAGTTGACCTTCATAAATTTTAATCGCACCTCTTTCACCTGCATGATCCACTCTTATAAATTCTTCAAGCTTTGTTTTATCTGTTTTTTTCATTTATAAAATATTTAAAACTTATAACACTTATTACAATTGAAATAATAAAATTTATAGTCGCAAGTGAAAGTCCTAATATTTTAAAAGTAACTGTTTTACAATTTGGCATTGAATTATTTAAAGATTCAAGCAATTCTGTTTTATTAATAATATTTAGATTATTTCCAGTACATCCAGAAAATTCTTTAAAAATATTATTTTCAATTCCAACATGATAACCTGAAATCAAAGTGCTTATAACAAATGTAATTATTATAATTAATAACCAACTTAAATTTTTAGGATAATTGTATCCAAAGAAGCATAAAAAAATTGCAATTATATATGGAAATCTTTGATATAAACATAAAGTACAGGGTTTTACATTAAGCACATATTCAATATAAACTGCAGACAAAAGTGATATTATAGCAGTAATAAAAATAATTAGATAATAAGTTTTTATAGAATTCATTTATCAACTTTAATTTGTAAAATTTATTAAAAAATTATAAATAAAATAAGCTAGCAATATAACTATAATAGAAAAAATGATTGATATAGTAATTAATCTTTTTTCTATAATTTTTCTCATAGCCGATCCAAAATTCCCAATTAAAAATGCAATAATAAAAAACCTTAAACCTCGAGTTACAAAAGATGTAATAACAAAATAAAAAAAATTAAAATGTACAAATCCACTTGTTATTGTAAGTAATTTAAATGGAACAGGTGTAAAACCTGCAATAGCAAGTAATGTCATCCAGGCAATAATTCCACCCTCTGATGAAACTTTATCTTTTAAGAAAGATGTATTGTCTACTCCATAAAGTTCAAAAATCTTAATCCCAATTTCATTGAAAAATACAAGACCTATAAAATAACCAAGGCAAGCTCCTAAAACAGACCCTATGGTTGCAATAAGAAAAATTTTAAACCATTCCTTTCTTTTTGCAATTGTCATGGGAATAATTAGAACATCCGGCGGAACAGGAAATATAAAACTTTCTATAAATGAAATAAAACCTAGAATTGACTTCGAACTTTTGTGACCAGCTAGTTTAATTGATTTATTATAAATCTCTTTAAACATATTTACTTTTATTACAATAATTCTTTTTATACTATTATTTATTATATAAAATAAATTAAAAACTAAATGAATAGGGCAAATGGCGGAACTGGTAGACGCGTTGGACTCAAAATCCAATGGTAGCAATACTGTGAGAGTTCGAGTCTCTCTTTGCCCACCAAAAAATGATAAACTTAAAAAAATTTAACAATTTATTAGAATTATTCTTTAATCAATGTGAAATACAAAATGATAATGATATTTTTTTAACATCTTTAAATGACTCTAAGAAAGAATTTTCGTGGAAATTTACTAAAATAAGTGTTGTTAAACTTTCAGAGGAATTTAAAAAATATATTCAAAAGGGCGATAGATGCTTGTTAATTTCTGAAAATAGACCAGAGTGGTTGATTACTGATTTAGCAATTATGTTAGCTAATGGAATAACTGTTCCGGCTTACACAACTTATGTTGAGAGAGATTATGAGTATATAATTAATGATTGTAAACCTTCAATTATTATTGTTTCAAACTATGATCAATATAAAAAAATAGAAAATATAATTAAGAATAAACCATTTATAAAAAAAATTTTTTCTTTTGAATTAATTGATAAATTACAAAAAGAAAAGTATTTCGATATAAATAGTTATTTACAAAAAAATCAAAATGTTAATTTTAATATTCCTGATTTAGAATTATCTAGAAAAGATCCTGCTTGTATTATTTATACGTCCGGTACTCAAGGAAATCCTAAAGGAGTAATTTTGAGTCATGGAGGTATACTAAATAATTGTGAAGGTGGATGTGAATTGATAAAACCATTTATTTCTAAACAATCAAGATTTCTAACTTGGTTGCCACTTTCACATTCCTATGAACATACAGTTCAATTTATTCAAATTGGAGTAGGTGCAAAAGTTTATTATGCAGAAAGTATAGAAAAGCTTATAAAAAATATGAATGATTGTTCCCCAGAAATTATGACTGCAGTTCCTAGATTTTATCAAAATTTATATCAAAAAATTAGTTCTTCATTTAAAAAATCTAAAGGTCTAAAAAAAATACTTATAGATGAGACTGTTAAATTAGGAAAAAAAAAAATAAAGAAAGAAAAATTAAATTTTTTTCAAAATATACTAAATTCTGTTTTAGATAGATTAGTTAGATCAAAAATTAAAAAACAGTTTGGAGGAAAATTGAAAACTTTTGTTTCAGGTGGAGGGGCATTAGATAGAGAAGTAGGGTATTTTTTAAACTCTATAGGACTTCCAACTTTACAAGGATATGGATTAACAGAAACATCTCCAGTAGTTAGTTGCAATCCTATACACGATATTAGAGTTGAAACAGTTGGACCTCCATTTAAGGGTAATCAAGTAAAAATTGCTGAAGATGGTGAAATATTAGTAAAAGGAGAAAATGTGATGATTGGTTATTGGAATAATGAAGAGGAAACAAATAAAGTATTAAAGGATGGTTGGTTATATACAGGTGATATAGGTATATTTAAAGATAACTACTTAATAATTACAGATAGAAAAAAAGATATTTTAATTACTCCTGGCGGAGATAATATTTCTCCAATAAAAATCGAAAATGAACTCGTTAACTCCGAATTAATTGATCAAGCCGTAGTCTATGGTGATAATAAACCTTTCTTAGTTGCATTGTTAGTATTAAATAATGAAAAAAATTTAATTAAACATGAGGAAATTGAAAAAGAAATTGAAAAAATAAATAAAAATTTAACAAAAATCGAAAAAATAAAAAAATTTTTTATAATTAAAGAAAAATTTTCAATTGAAAATGGAATGTTAACACCAACTTTAAAGTTAAAAAGATATAAAATAATTCAAAAATATAAATCTGAATTTGAAAAAAATTATTAATTAAATGTAAAAAATAGTTTATTTATCGCTATTTACCTAACTTTTTTTATAATAATAAAAAATAATTTAAATTTGTTATTTATAATTTTTTTACTTTAATTAAATGTTTGACATAACTATTCAAAAAAAATAAAAATAGGTTAATCAACGAATCATAAAGATTCGTTTAAAAAAAAGGGAGCTAAAGATGGCT
>CEUZ01279364.1_pt1 | contig 25366 bp, 21 predicted proteins | sample 361511 | NCBI WGS metagenome assembly CEUZ01 (sample SAMEA2622822, study PRJEB7988) | marine metagenome | biome: marine biome (ENVO:00000447); feature: surface water layer (ENVO:00002042); material: "saline water (ENVO:00002010), including plankton (ENVO:xxxxxxxx)" | depth 5 m | reverse complement strand
GCGGTGTCGACGTCTTCGGCGAAAACGAGCCACATGAAAATGCCGCCCTTGGGCATGATGAACTCCACCGAGTCTCCAAAATGTTTCTCCACTGCATCGGCCATTACTTCGGCCTTGTGGCGAAGTGCTGATGTCAGCTGTTCAGCGTGATCATCAAAATGAGATGCCGCGTACTCCGCGACAACCATTTGCTCAAGAGCACCGGAGCCAGCATCAATCTTGAGAGAGAGAATCTGCTGAAGAATTGATGAATCGGCAATCAAATACCCAACTCTCAGCGCTGGGGCAATCGATTTCGAGAAAGACCCACAGTAAATCACTCGGGTATTAGCTTGATCTAGCTCCCATAACGTCGGAGGTCGGGTGCAGCCCCAAAGTAAATCGGCATAACAGTCGTCCTCGAAAATTGCAGTTTCGTATTCGCCCATCACTTCTAGGATTTCGAGGCGCCGCTCTAGTGGCATGCAAGAACCAGTTGGGTTTTGCACCGTGGGGATGGTGTACAAGTACTTTGCGGGTCGCCCGTCGCTAACACAACGATCAAGGAGTTCGCGGAGATGTTCGGGGCACACCCCGTCACTATCCAGGCGCACCCCATGAACCTCAACCCCTAGACGCTGAAGACGACTGAGCATCCCGCCGTAAGTCGCTTCTTCGACAATCACATTGTCACCAGGTGACAGAAGCAGATCATTAACTAAATCAAGCGCCTGAAGAGACCCAGAAGTAATAAGCACTTGATCAGGTTCAACGTTTGTCGCAGCTCGGATTCCAAGCTTGTCGCACACGAAGACACGAAGATCTTCGTGACCTAGAGGACTCCCACCTAAGTTGTATATCGCGAGCCTTCTACCTTCTCGCTGCAACACTCGTGCAGCGGCTTCGGTCAGGCCAGCGACGGGAACGTTTGATTCGTCGTTGTTTCCGCCAACGAAACTAAATTCTGGGATGCCACTCCACGGCTTTTCGGGAGATGGAAGGTGTTGTCGGTACAAGTTGCCGATCTCAAAACTCAACGGGTGCCTCCAAACTTTGTGTACCGGCATCGTAGAGCCGAAAAGACCCGCCCGTGGCACTAGCGTGTTGACACTTATATCTCTAGGAAGATGAGGCCCGGTGCCGAGCTACGAGGTTCACGCCATCAAATACGCAGAACGCGATGCGGTGCGCGCTGAACACTTTGTTGGAGGAGACCCGCACGACACCACCCCCATGCCCATGGATTATTTCGTCTGGTTAATTAAGGACGACGCCGGCAAAGAGTGGGTTGTTGACACCGGGTTCGAGCAAGACGATGCACAAAGCAGGCAGCGAACATTGCTTAGAACCGCAGCAGAAGGTGTTGCCCTCTTAGGAGTCAACCCAGAGAAGGTCACTGACGTGATCATGACTCACTTCCACTATGACCATGCGGGGGGAGTAAGCCAATTCCCCAACGCAACCTTCCACGCACAAGACCAAGAGATGTCATTTGCTACGGGCCGTGATATGACACGCAAGGCATACAGTCACGCTTTTAATGTTCGCCACGTACAAGAACTCGTCGGTCGAGTCTTCGATCAGCGGGTCGCTTTCCATAACGGCGATGCTGAACTAGCTCCTGGGCTGACTCTGCATCTAATCGGCGGACATACCCGAGGCTTACAAGTAGTTCGAGTCGATACCGGCCATGGGGTGGTGGTCCTGGCATCCGACGCAAGTCACTACTGGGCGAATATGGATGAAGGACGACCTTTCCCCATAATTGACGACTTATCCAAGATGGTCGAAGGATGGGAAACTCTCCGACAGTTGGCAGGTCCCGAGGGCGTCATCATCCCAGGTCACGACCCGCTTGTTTTTGACCGCTTCCCATCTTCGTCACCGGACCTAAAGGGCATAGCAATTCGGCTCGATTGACTCGGACACGCAGCTAGAAAACAAAGCATCAAAAAGCAGGATCGCCCGCGTCTAATCCCAAAAGCACTCGCCCCGCAGTGTCAATCTGATAAGAGCCGACCATGAAATGACCTGCCACGGCACGAGCATCATCCAAAAGAGCCATGAGCCCAGATTTCTCGAAGTTCGCCGAGCTGCCTGCAGCATCAACAAGATGCTGAATAGCGCTGATGGAATTTTGTACCGACCACGAGCAAGCTAAACGCACCCGAGCGTGCAAGTCGTCACTCACAACAGCGTTCTCGTTGGCGGCTCTCCAGACAGCATCCAACTGCTCATGAACCCAAGCCTGCCCAGCGCCGACAAGCGCTTCGGCCTTGGCCATTGATAAGGCGGCATCTGGGCGTTCCCCTAGTGACCGCTTAGAATTCAGCGGTGTTTTCTCCAGAGCTAACGATCTAAAATCTGCGATGGCCCTGCTCGCTAAACCCGCTGCGACTCCGGTCTTAGGAAACGGAAATCTCAACGCCGAAGGTAACCGATAGAACGGTAAGTCTGGAAGCGGTAACGAATTATTTGGCACCACACCGCAAAAGTCACCTTCTACAAAAACACTGTCTAAGACCACATCATGAGAACCTGTGCCACGTAAACCAACCGTGTGCCAGGTGTCCTCAACGAAGTCTGGGTTTGCGTCAATGACCGCGAAACACAACTCGATTGGAGAACTTGCCTCCACGATGCTGTTCAACACCCACTTGTTGGCAGTGGTACACCCACTAACGAAATTCCACCGCCCACTAATTCGCCAGCCCCCACTAACTCGTGACGCCTTTCCCTTGGGTACACCAGAACCAGCTATCACGAGTGAAGGATCGTCCCTCCATAAACTGCGACAGGTATCAGGCGGCAGATAAGCCGAAACTAATTCAGCTTCCTCATTACAAGTCATTGCAACCCAAGCCGTCGATCCGTGTACCTCAGCAAGAGCTTTAGTGAATTCGATCAATTCAGCGGGATGTAGTTCATGCCCACCGTATTCCTTCGGCACGAGGAGCTTCATGAGCCCCAAATGCCCCAAAGAAGCAATCACCTCCGGGTCAGGGTGTCTAAGCCGGTCGGATTCTTTTGCTCGGCCAACAATGAGTTTTTTAACGCCAGAAACCAACTCTGTAAGTTCTAAAGAGGTCGACGTCATAAACGCAAACTATCGTCTCAAACCAAGAGAGGAGAAGGGCGACGTTGAAATCGACTGACCAAACCCTAGACAACGACGTCTCGGAGAATTCTGCGCGCCCTTTGGAGGGCTTGCGGGTGCTTGATCTAACTGATCACCGCGGTGACGTTGGACCTTGGATTTTGGGGGAATTAGGGGCCGACGTCATCAAAGTAGAACCCCCTGAAGGGTGCGTTACTCGCCATTCGAGCCCCTTGAGGAAAAATGACAGTTCCGACCTGCGTAGCTTGCACTTCGGAGCGTACGCCTCCAATAAACGATCGATTGTTTTGGACCTAGACGCAATCGATGATCGAGAGCTTTTCCTCAAGTTGGTTGGGGGCGCGGACTTCCTTTATGAGTCTGGATTGCCAACCTTTACAGCGGAGGCAGGTATCGACCGAAGTGACATTCAAGAAACTAATCCGCAGCTCGTACACGTCGTTATCACACCGTTCGGGGAACACGGACCAAGAGCCAATGATCCCCATAGCGAGATGTCGATTGCATCGCTTGGCGGTTCACCTAATTTGCAAGGCACTCCGGAGCGACCACCAGTGAAGGCCTCCATACCTCAAGTTTGGCGCCACGCTGGAGCTGAGTCAGCAGTTGCGGGACTAGTCGCCCACGCCCGCATGTTGACAACCGGAGAAGGACAACACGCAGTCGTATCCGCGCAATCGTGTGTCACATGGACACTCTTAAACGCGATGGAAGCTCACGCGATTCAGGGGAGTGATATTCACCGGACTGGAACAGAAATCCTTACCGATCCGCCATTGCAAATTCGAGTGGAGGCATCAGACGGCTGGTTGATAGCTGTCAGCAGGGGTGACCTAGCTAAGGCATTAGGCCCTTGGCTTATCCAAGAAGGAATAGTGGACTCGAGGTGGCTTGAAGAAGACTGGGACACCTTTGATCATCGCTCGATCAGCGGAGAAAAGACCATCTATACCTTCGCCGACATTTACGAAGCGGTCAGCGCCCTATGCCTCCGATACCCACGCGAGACCATGATGAGACGTGGGCTAGAGCTTGGAGCCACTTTGGCGCCTATCAATGACGTAGAGGACCTTCTGGCCTTCGACCACCTCGAGATAAGGGACTTTTGGCGCAAAGCAGCGAATGAAAGAGGCTTCGCAGATGAGCGAATCCCCGGAGGATTTCTATCTTTCGACGGTAAACGGCTTGAAGCACCAAGGCGACCTCCGCGCATTAACGAACACGGACGCGAAATACGAGATGATCTCGCAGGAGGGTTATTCACAAGAAGCATTCAAGAAATCAACCACTCCGAACTTCCCTTGGAAGGGTTGAAAGTCGCGGACTTCTCCTGGGTTGGAGTCGGACCTATCACAGCTAAGGCTTTAGCCGATCATGGAGCGACGGTAGTTCGTATCGAATCTGGTGGACGACTGGATCCCTTGAGGGTTAACGGTCCGTTCAAAGATCAGATCTTTGGCGAGAATATGTCTCAGTTCTTCGCAACCTTTAACACATCCAAATTGAGTATCGATGTCGACCTAAAGAACGACACCGGAATCGATATCGCAAAAAAAATGATTGCCTGGGCAGATATCGTAATTGAGGCATGGAGCCCCGGCGCCTTTGCCCGAAGCGGATTCAGCGATGATGTCATACGCTCACTAAACCCTTCCGCGATTATCGTCCACACGTCGCTGCTTGCAGGCGGCGGACCTTTATCGCCCCTCGCTGGCTACGGCTACCACGCAGCTGCTATAGCCGGCTACTACGAAGTAGTTGGCTGGCCAGACCTTCCGCCAGATGGCCCATATCTCGCCTACACAGACACCATTTCCCCGAGGTTCATTACGTCAGCCCTCTTGGCCGCGATCAACCATCGGAAGCGAACCGGGCTAGGTCGAATTTTGGAAGCAGCGCAGCTGGAGTGCGGGCTGCAACTCATGGCGCCCGAATTACTTGATTTTCAAATCAACCAAAGAAAGGCGACACGGGTTGGCAACCGTGACAATGAGCTCGGCCCTCAAGGGGTATACCCGATTCAGGGAATTGATCGCTGGATAGCCATCACCATCATTGATGACCTGAATTGGGTCAGTCTCCTCGATCTTATGGGTAACCCGAAATGGGCTTGGGGGGATGCGTATGAAACAAGTAGCGGTCGGATCGAAGCGGCAGACCTAATCGACGCGCACATTTCCGAATGGACGACAAATCAAGAAGGAAAGGAACTCGAGAACATGCTTCTCGACGCCGGCATTCCAGCAGGGATTGTCGCTCGGAGCAGCGATCTTCTAACAGATGCTCAATATGACCACCTCGGCTTCTACAAATGGCATGACCATGGAGCTATGGGTCGAGTTCCTTACGCAGGTCATCAATATTCAATAGATGATTACGACCATGGCCCTCGGTCAGCTGCGCCATTGCTTGGTGAACACACCTTTGACGTCCTAGCGGAACTCCTGGGTTTAGATGCCGAGGAGATCGCCGAAATCGCCATAAGTGGCGCACTTGGGTGATGGCTTTGACATTCAACGATCTGATCGAGGTAGGGAAACAAGTAGCTGCTGCTCTGGAACAGACAGAACGTTCTATAGCTGTGTCTGAATCGGCAGCAGGGGGACTCATCAACGCAGCTCTGGTAGCGGTCCCGGGTGCTAGTGCCTTTTATAAGGGCGGAATGATCGTCTACACGAGCTCAGCCCGTGACGTGTTGGCAGGCGACGAGCCTCTGCCTGAAGGTCTACGCGGAGCTACTGAAGCCTTCGCGTTGATTCAAGCCAGAAGAGCACGACAGCTATATCGCGCAGATTGGGGCATAGGGGAGACCGGCGCGACTGGTCCATCAGACAATCCTTACGGTGATGCTGCAGGTGTCGGCTGGGTGGCGTGTAGCGGGTTAACGGAACTCACATTCGAGTTGCAGACAGGAAACAATGATCGCCAATCGAATATGTACGAGTTCGCGATAGCAGCGTTGGAACTAACACTTCGGGCCATTAGGGCGTAGATTTTTACTGTGGAACTTTTACCCCTTTCTGTTTTGGATCTTGCGACCGTTTCGAGTAATGCGACCAGTGCACAGGCACTAACCGAGGCCACACAGGTAGCACGTAAAGCGGAAGAGCTCGGATATTCAAGATTTTGGGTTGCTGAACATCACAATATGAATACGGTCGCAAGTACTTCCCCGGCGGTCCTTATGGCTCATGTGGCTGCGTCTACCCAATGGATCAAGGTTGGTTCGGGAGGTGTCATGCTCCCGAACCACGCCCCACTAGTCATAGCTGAACAGTTCGCGTTATTGGAAGCACTCCACCCTGGCCGTATCGACCTTGGAATTGGTAGAGCCCCCGGCAGTGACCGACAGACGATGGCAGTGGTAAGGGGATCGGCTTCCGCGTTGTCAGTTGAAGATTTCCCCCGTGATCTCATAGACGTGATGGGGCTGCTGGGCGACGTTAGAACTGACCATGGACTGTGGAATAAGTTTTCTGCGACACCGGTCGCCACGTCTTCACCTTCAGTGGTTCTTCTCGGTTCAAGCGGATTTAGTGCTCAGCTTGCTGGAGTGTTGGGACTTCCATTTACCTTCGCAAATCATTTTGATACTGGTGGAACGCTCGAAGCGGTAAAGCTCTACCACGAAGCCTTCCGACCATCACCGGTACTCAACGCTCCATACACAATTGTTTCGGCGTCAGTTATGGCCTCTAACACCTCTGAGCAAGCGCAACTTCTCGCTGCCCCGAGCCGTCTCAGAAAATACGGTATGCGAACAGGGAGATTTTGGCCGTTGTTGCCGCCAGACGAAGCGTTGTCTCACCCTGAATGGGATCGAGCGGACGCTATGCCAAGCAACGCGATTACTGGGACCGCGGAAGAGGTCACAAAAGGTCTAAAGGAACTCGCAGAGCAGACTGACGCCAACGAACTATTTCTGCATTGTTCCAGTCACGGTGTCGGCGAACGGATTGCTGCCCTCGAGCTCATCGCCGAAGACTGGGGTCTCAACGCTGAACGGCATCTTGAGGCTAGGACTGTTCTTCAATAACCATGAACAAAATCACGTCACTTGGAACGCACTTCGGGCCTTATCGAATAGAGAGCGATGGAGACGAAGTTATTGCGGTGCATGGACACGAACTAGATCCCCACCCATCGGGTATAGGCAAAGCTTTTGTGCATAGATCCACGCTTCGAGTTCTTCGCCCCTCGGTAAGGCAGTCGTGGCTTCAAGATGGACTCAAGACGCGTCGGGAGCGGAGAGGCGATGAACCCTTTGTAGAAGTTGAGTGGGACCGAGCCATCGATCTCGTCGCAGACGAATTAAAGCGAGTGCAAGGAGAATACGGCCCGGAGGCTCTGTTCGCAGGTTCGTATGGCTGGGGATCCTCGGGTCGTGTTCACGCGCCGAGTGCTTTGCTGTTTCGACTCCTACGCATGTATGGCGGCTACACCGATGTTTGGGGCACTTACTCTTCCTCGGCTGCAGAGGCAATAGTTCCTTACTTCCTTGGTATGAGATACCACGCTGCAATCGGCAGAGGCACAAGTTGGTCGGTGATCAGCAAACACACCGACTTGTTCGTCACATTCGGAGGTCTCAGGCGTTCCAACACCGAAGTTACCTATGGCGGTCAAGGAACGCATCACACAGAAGACTGGATGAAAGAGGCACACCGCAACGGAACTGAATTCCTCAATGTCGGACCCATCCGTGACGATATTGATCCTCAGATCGACTCCCGTTGGCAGCCGATCCGGCCAGGTACCGATGTTGCGCTGATGTTGGCCTGTATCCACACGTTGCTGGTTGAAGGTCAAGTTGATTACGACTTTGTTAATACATATGTCCATGGTTGGGATCGTTTCGAGGCCTATGTCCTCGGTGACGCCGACGATCAACCCAAATCGGCGACTTGGGCTGCATCTATTACCGGAATAGAAGCCCACACCATCAGCAAGTTGGCTGACGAAATGTCGCGTCGCCGCACTTTGATCAACGTAGGCCTGTCGGTTCAACGCGCCGACCATGGGGAGCAGTCTTATTGGGCGGCTACAGCCCTCGCGTGCGCATTGGGTCAGATTGGCCTGCCGGGAGGCGGAATAGCATTTCCCTTTGGGGCACAAGGCAACGTAGGAGCAGGCCAAGTTCGTAAACGGGTGCCAGGAATCCCCATCCCTCAAAGACCCGAAGGGCCACCAATAATTTCAGTGTCCCGTTTCCGCGAGTTGTTGGATCAACCTGGGGAGACTTATAACTTCAACGGCCGGACCGGCCGGTACCCCGAAATCAAAATGGTCTGGTGGGCAGGCGGTAATCCTTTCCACCATCACCAAGATTTAAATGAACTCTCGGCTGCCTGGGAGCGCCCGGACACGATAGTGGTGCAAGAGCCCTTCTGGACTCCGACAGCGCGAAGAGCGGACATCGTGTTGCCATCAACGACACCAGTTGAACGAAATGACATTGGTGGCGCAGAGAACATGCTGATTTCTCATGGACGTGCAGTAGACCCTCCGGGGGAGGCTCTTGACGACTACCAAATTCTTGAAATGGTGGCAGAACGACTCGGTTTAGAGGACCAGTTCACTGAAGGGCGAACCGGAGATCAATGGGTCGAAGTCCTGTATGAAATCTTTCGAGCTGAGAACGACTGGGCGCCCGATTACGAACAATTCCGAGAAGTCGGCTATTTGCGTCATCCTGAAATGAACGAAATGGGAGACAACGAACAGATCTTTCTCGCCGAGTATCGAGCCGATCCCACCATTCACCCGTTGGGAACCCCAAGTGGGCGAATCGAACTGTGGTCTGACACCATTGCGCAATTCGACTATGACGACTGCCCTCCACATCCAGCATGGATGGAACCATTCGAACGATTAGGAGGAAATGGTTCTGATTGCTGGCCTTTGCACCTGGTTTCAAACCAGCCAACCGTTCGACTTCATAGCCAATACGACCACACCGAACCAAGTCAGGGATCGAAGGTCGCAGGCCGAGAACCCATTCGTATACACCCCAAAATCGCAGAAGAACGAGGCATATCTGATGGTGACGTGGTGCGTGTCTACAACGACCGGGGAAGTTGTCTCGCAGGGGCGCTACTCGACGATTCGTTAATGCCTGAAGTCGTGCAGCTTTCGACAGGAGCTTGGTATGACCCAGATGCTGATGGAATGTGCCGGGCGGGAAACCCGAACGTGCTCACCAGAGACAAAGGCACCTCCCAGTTAGCTCAGGGCCCCTCAGCACATACCTGTCTGGTGGATATTGAACGCTTTGAAGGGCCCGTCCCTCGTGTCGAATCCTATGACCCGCCCCAATTCGCAGACGACAAATAGAGAAGAGGACATGTCAGAACAAACTCCCTCAGCGCAACAATGGATTGAAGGTTTAGCCAAGGAGCTCAACTTGCCTGCGCCTAGCCCTGAAGAGATCGATAACCTTTTGGATCTCGCTGGCATAGCGGCTCACAGTTCTGAACGGATAGCCGCCCCAATTGCTTGCTGGCTGATCGGGTTAGCCAAGATAAGCCCAGCTGAAGCGCTGTCACTTGTAGAAAAATACGAGAGCGGACGCACTAGCTAAACCATTACCTAAACTCGTTGTTGTGAATGACCGCAACTGGGGATTCAGGACCAGAGCTCTGCACGCAGGTGGTAGGCCCGATCCGACAACGGGTTCTCGCGCTGTGCCGATATACCAGTCCACTAGTTTTGTTTTTGAAGACACAGCGGACGCGGCAGACAAATTCGCGCTCCAAAAATACGGGAACATCTACACGCGGATTTCTAATCCGACAATCAATGCCTTTGAGGAACGAATGGCAAGTCTTGAAGGCGGCATCGGGTCTGTAGCGACCGCATCAGGTATGTCAGCCGAATTCTTGACCGCCGCAGCTCTCACCCATCAGGGTGACAATCTCGTCACTTCCTCCGCTCTCTACGGCGGCACGCACACCCTCTTCGACGTGACGCTAGGTCGCTTTGGTATAGAAGCAAGATTCGTTGATGGCGACGATCCAGATGCTTACGCGAAAGCTATCGACGAGAACACAAAGTTTCTCTATACCGAAATCGTTGGGAATCCTTCAGGTTCTATCCCGGATGTCTCAGCCATTGCTGAAGTAGCTCATTCAAACGACTTGCCGTTGGTCGTAGACGGCACATTTGCCACACCGTACCTCTGCCAACCGCTCACACATGGCGCGGACATAGTTTTGCACTCCGCAACGAAATTCATTGGTGGTCACGGTAACTCGATTGGTGGCGTTGTAACGGAATCAGGCCAGTTCGATTGGGGGACTGGTCGCTTTCCCCAGATGACCGACCCGGTCGAAAGCTACAACGGCTTGAAATTTTGGGAGAACTTCGGAGAGTACGCGTTTTGTACGAAACTTCGAGCAGAACAATTGAGAGACATTGGGGCCTCCATGTCCCCCATCAACGCCTTCCTGTTGCTCCAAGGGATAGAAACGCTTCCGTTTCGCATGGATGCTCATGTGGCGAACGCACAAGCGGTAGCAGAACACCTTGAACAGCACTCGATGGTGAACTGGGTGAACTACGCCGGCCTCGCTACCTCTCAATATTTTGACCTCGCTCAGAAGTACATGCCCAAAGGACCTGGCGCTATCTTCACCTTCGGCGTGAGCGGTGGCCGAACTGCAGGGGCCAAATTCATTGAGTCTCTGCAAGTGATCAGTCACTTAGCAAACGTAGGCGATGCTCGCACCCTGGTAATCCACCCTGCCTCGACTACGCACCAACAGCTCTCTGACGAAGCGCTTGCCACCGGCGGGGTCAGCGAGGACATGGTCAGAATTTCTGTAGGACTCGAAGACCTCGATGACATTATTTGGGATCTCGATCAGGCATTATCGAAAGCGAGTGAACTGTGACCGTAACGCACGAATCCGTTCCGGGTTGGAGCGAACCGTCTGCAGCGGAACGCTTAGCGCTTCTTAACCGCACAAAGAGCGTGGCGATGGTCGGCGTGTCAGCAAACTCGGCAAGACCAAGCAACTTCGTCGCTACTTACCTGCTGAGTTCAAGTGCAGACTTCAAAGTATATTTTGTGAACCCGATGGTCGAAGAAATTTTCGACCAGCCTTGTTATGGGAGTCTGACGGAACTACCAGAGGTTCCTGACATGGTAAACGTGTTTCGACGTTCAGAAGATCTGCCTGAAGTCGCAGAAGAAACAATTGCCGTCGGAGCTCAATCCTTTTGGACACAACTAGGTTTATGGAACGTCGAAGCAGCAACTATTGCCATCAATGCAGGCATAGACGTGGTAATGGACCGATGCCTGAAAATTGAGCATGCGAGATTTCACGGTGGTCTTCATCTCGCAGGTTTCGATACCGGCGTCATCGACTCTCGCCTCAGGCCCTGAGAACAGACCTCAGAAGCTACACATGCGAACTTGCTAACTGATGACCCGGAAAACCCTCCTATCTCTTACTCTGTGCGCATCAACGATCGCGGTTGCCTGCGGATCAGTTACTTCAGAGCTAGGTCACGAAGACAACTCAATCCGGACTGGTTCATCAACCTCAACAGAGCAGATGTCCACGTCGACAACACCAATTACGGAGCGCGACTTCACCTATAAAGGAGAAATCGCTGCGCCCGAGATTCCCAACGGTCTCGAATGGTTCAACGTAGAACGACCTCTCTCCCTGCTATCCGACCTGCGCGGAAAGATCGTGATTCTCGACTTTTGGACCCAAGGTTGCGTCAATTGTTTGCACGTCATACCGGACTTACATCGTCTAGAAAACGAGTACCCCAATTCGCTTGTCGTAATAGGTGTCCACTGGGCCAAGTTCGATCACGAACGTACAAATGGCGCAGTAGAACAAGCAGTTCGACGTCTAGAGGTCCAACATCCAGTAGTAAACGACGACTTCGAATACTTACGGCGCGCATACCGGGTTCGAGCCTGGCCAACCCTCGTACTCATTGATCCACTAGGTCGGGTAGTAGGAAGCCACGCGGGAGAGGGCATATACCCACTCTTCCAACCCGTCATCGACCGAATGAGCCGTGAATACGGAACAGCGGGCCTGATCGATGTCCGACCTTTAGAAGTTATAGCGGCAGAAAAAACGCCAATTCCCACCGTCTTGAGTTTCCCGGGCAAGGTGCTCGCCGATAAAGATCGCAACCAGCTCTTCATCGCTGATTCGGGTCATCACCGGATCATTGTCACCGACCTCGAAGGCCAAATACTTGACACCATTGGCGGCGGCACAGCGGGATTAGTGAACGGTTCCTGGGATAATGCTCGATTCAACCAACCACAAGGAATGACACTGTCATCGAGCGGCAGGTACCTCTATGTCGCCGACCGAGCCAACCATACGATAAGAATTGTCGATCTTTTTCAACGCACAGTAGACACAATGGCCGGGACAGGGCAGTCGACACACCGTGTCGTCCCTGGGGCACCGTTATCGACGCCCCTAACCTCCCCCTGGGACGTGGAACGAGTCGGAGAGCAAATCTTCGTCGCGGGGGCCGGGCGACATCAAATTTGGGTGATCGAAGTTTCAAATGACGGTGGAACCGCCACATGGGTTGACATCTTTGCCGGAACTGGGGCAGAAGGATTAGATGATGGCCCACGCCTCTTAGCGACACTCTCACAGCCTTCTGGTCTCGCGGTCGACAGCTCAAGCCTCTGGTTTACCGACCCCGAAGCAAGTGCTGTTCGATCCATTGATCTGGGGAGCAATGGCCAACTCTCCACGCTCATCGGCGAAGGACTCTTTTCCTGGGGGGACGCAGTAGGCGCCGGTGAAGCGACGAAACTTCAACACGCTGTAGGTATCGACATTCTTGGCGGAAGCCTCTACGTAGCCGACACCTACAACCACCGAATAAAGATCATTGATTCGGAGTCAAGTAATTCACGAGTCGTGTCAGGAAATGGAGAGCCTGGGCTGAGAGACGGGTTCGGTGAAGCAGCTCAATTGAACGAACCAAGTGGCGTGAGCGGAGTCAATGAAACCTTGTTTATTGCGGACACCAATAATCACCGAATCCGAACCCTAGATGTAGCAACTGGCGAACTCACCACACTGGAGCTCAGTAATCAACAATCAGCTGCACTCCTTCACCGCACAGCAGCAGACGAAATCGTGACCCTCCCTTTGCGAACTGTCGCCCCGGGCGTTCTCGATCTCACAGTTGAACTATTTGTTCCTGCTGCATACGAGTTCAACAGCGACGGAACTTTCGTTCTAGACATCGAGATCCAGAACGCGTCAAAGTCACGAATCGAAGGGAGAAGTACCTATCAAGCCCAAGGCCCTGTCATGCCTCAACAGTTTTCACTCATTATCGAAGAGGAAGAAAATCTTCGTATTCAAGCGGACGCAACGGTTTTCTATTGCCCCGCTCAAGACGCCACTTTCTGTCTTTTGCGTCATGTCCAACTCGCAGTACCAATAGCTGTCGAAAACTCCGGAGCGAAGAAAATCTCATTAACTCATGAGCTTCCGACATCTGAAGAAATCGATCTCAGTATTGGGAGTATCGGTGAGTAGATATAGTCGATATCGCTCGCTGCGAACTCCGGTGTTGACGACTCTCGCCGCGCTATTGATAGTCACATATCTGGGCGCACCTCTCATTGCCGCAGAGACATCGACCCAACCGATCACACCGGACTCGACCGTGGTCGCGGTAGTAGGAGGGCCCGGTGGCATGGGGTACTGGGTTGTATCCGCTGATGGGTCGGTTGAAGTCGTAGGCACAAACATTGTTCCGCCTCTAGGGGAAAGCGAACCTGTAACCGACAACGTTCGCACCGCATATGAAGGAGCGCCAGGCGCTTTGGGTATTTGGCTCGAATTGGTAAACGGGGCGAAGGTCGCGATCGGAGATCCAGGACCACGAATATTCACTGGTCATGAACGTCCCCCTGGATGGCTCTCGGGACTGGCTGTGAAACAACTCATGCGCGGCAGATGGATTGACAGCATCGATCGCGGGTGCGTTGCAGAGCTACCGCGAGCAGTGCGAATAGGGCAACTGCTACTCCCCACAATGCAAGAGTCTCAGTTTGGGGCTGCGGTGGAGGAAGCACGAGATCACCAGATTGCTGGAATTCTCCTTACCGGTGGAGCAACACCATGGATCGGCAGAAGGGTTGATGAGCTCCAAGAATTCGCGAGCCGTATTCCACTTTTGATGGCAGCGGACGAGGAAGGCGGACGAGTTCAGCGTCTACGACACATTTTGCCGGACCTACCGAGTGCCGGTCGGCAGGTCAATGAGCGCCTCGAAATTGTCGCCCAAAGAGCAGAACGTCACGCAACCCAAATGCTTGAAGTCGGATTTAATGTCAACCTGGCCCCTGTACTTGATGTTGGTGCGGGTCCGGGAATAGGAGACCGTTCGTTCTCGAATGACTCAGCCTTGGTGACCGATTATGGCGTAGCGACCATCGAAGGCTTGAGCGACGGAGGAGTACTGCCTGTGGCGAAACACTTCCCCGGCCACGGGTCCGCTACCGAAGACTCGCACCACGGGAGGGCCCAAGCCCCACCGCTCGCACAACTACTTCAAGACGATCTGACGCCATTCCAAGCCGCGATCAGCACCGGAAAATCAGCCATCATGGTTAGCCATCTTGAAATCCCCGGGCTGACAGGAGACTTGCCGGCTTCACTTTCCAGCGATGCCATCGACGGTCTATTGAGGACCGATCTTGGCTTTGACGGGCTAGTAATTACGGATGCACTGAACATGAAAGCCATCGCCGACCGCTGGCCGATCGAGGAATCAGTCGTTATGGCGGTAAGCGCTGGTGCTGATCTGATGATTTTGGGCACGTTGGCTGACGTTGGTCCAGCGTTCGCGAGCATCGACGAGGCGGTATATCAAGGCCAACTCAAAGTGGAAAGAGTCAACGATGCCGCGACCAACGTGCTACGAGCCAAGAAAGTGAACGCATGCACCTTGGTGGGCAGAGTTCGAGGAGTCTTTAACACCGTGCATGACTGGTAACGACCACTCGGCATAAGAGCAGCTAATGAGTCAGTCGAAAGTTACCACTGACCTAGTCACCGAACCGGACTTCATCGCGTCGAAACCTTGGTTGATCTCATCCAGACTGATTCTGGCAGAAACCATTTCGTCAAGCATCAGGCGACCATCCAAGTACATGTCGACTAAGCGTGGCATGTCAGTCCTGAATTGATTTGAACCCATGTTCGATCCCTGGATTTTCTTCTCAAAAAGAAAATCGACACCATGGATCTCAATGTTTGTCCCAATTGGGATCATGCCAATCACAGTTGCTGTGCCGCCATTACGGAGACTTTGGAAAGACTGTTCGGTGGTTTGTTTCAAACCAACAGCTTCAAACGACTTGTGCACTCCACCAGCGGTCATTTCGTGAATGCTTCCCACAGCATCAGTATCTCCGGCATTTACCGTGTCGGTAGCGCCCATTTGTCGTGCTACCTCCAGCTTGCTGTCGATCATGTCTACGGCGATGATTCTGCCGGCACCCGCGATTCGAGCCGCCTGAACTGCCGCTAGTCCAATACCGCCGGCGCCGAATACTGCCACTGTCTCTCCAGGTTCTACGCGGGCAGTGCGAAATACAGCCCCAACGCCCGTCATAACACCGCATCCGATAAGTGATGCCCGGTCGAGCGGCATGTCCTCGCGAATCTTCACGATCGCGTGCTCATGAACCAGCATCTGTTCAGCAAAAGAAGAGAGATTAAGAAACTGCCAAGCTGGTTGACCGTCAATTGTTAGACGTGAGGCTTCATCAGGTCCTCGGTTGCATTCGAGATCCTTACCGGAACACAGAGAAGGGCGACCCTCGGTGCAGTATGAACAATGACCACAGAAGACAGACAGGCAAGTAATGACATGATCGCCGGGTTTGACATAGGTGACATCAGACCCAACTGCTTCCACCACGCCGGCCGATTCGTGTCCAAGGACAGCGGGGGTCATGTAGGGGTATTTCCCCTCCATAAAGTGAAGGTCGCTGTGGCAGAGCCCTGCGGCGGATGTCTGGATGAGTACCTCGCGCGGTCCAGGTTTGTCTATCTGGACATCCTCAATGTCTAGCTCACCTGGAATTTCATTTAGAACGGCTGCTTTCACATCAAACCCCTTCTGTTCCGACGCTCGTTATCTCTTCTGTAACTGAGAGACGAGGCTAGCTGCCTTGGGGTCGGGGAGTAAAAGAAACTTCAGATAGAGCAGTCTAAGAAGTGCCGATCGAGAGCAAATTATCGACTGGTCGATACAGCTCCTCCAAGTTATCTATCTCCTCTTCGGATAACTCGATTGAGCATGCCTCAACTAGCTGATGCAACTGCTCAACTCTGGACACACCAACTACTGGCGCTGTTACTCCGGGTTTGGAAAGTAGCCAAGCTATCGCTATCTGAGCTGGTCTACAGTCCCGGTCCTCGGCCAATTTGATCACTCGATCAGCAATTGCAAAATCCATCTCACCTCTGTACAGAGACTCGGTTCTAGTCCGATCTTGACCAGTTGATCGGTTTGTGGTGCCTCCTTCTAAGCTCCCGCGGTACGCGCCTGCGAGAATTCCTCGTGCCAACGGAGACCAGGGTTGTAACGCCACTCCGGTGCTGACGCAATAGGGGTTCATTTCGCGTTCTTCTTCGCGGTAGATGAGATTGTAATGATTCTGCATGCTGATAAATTCTGTCCAGCCGTTGAGCTTGGCGGTTAGCTGGAGTTCTGTGAACTGCCAAGCAAACATCGACGAGGCTCCGATGTAGAGCGCCTTGCCCGCCTTTACTACATCGTGAAGAGCTTCGAGAGTCTCTTCGATTGGTGCCGCGCCGACGCCTGGAATGCCATGCGGATGGCGGTGGATAATCAGTTGGTCTAGGTAGTCGAGCCCCAAACGTTTCAATGAACTATCAACACCTTCGAAGATGTGTTTTCGGGATAGGCCACCCTGATTGGCACCTCGACCCATTGGCATAGAAATTTTCGTGTTTATCAGGTATTCGTCGCGGGGAAGCAACTCGCGAAGTAACTGTCCTACGACCTGTTCGCAGGCTCCGACTCCATAGATGTCAGCCGTGTCGAAGTAGAACAATCCGGTCTCAATAGCTGCCTCGAAAATTGGCCGAGCGTCCTCAAGGCCCAACGTCCAGTCACCCTGGTGGCCTCTACCGGGTTCACCGAAATTCATAGTCCCCAAGCAAAGTCTCGGCACCTTTAAGCCGGTCTTGTCGCCGAGTGTGACGGTATCCAACATTATTGATCCTTTATGAAAGTTATGTGGTGCGAGGGCAGACACAGTGCCCTCACCTGGAACTGCGCGACTACTCTACGGCAACCCCGATGCGACGCAGGAGGTCGGCCCAGTGTCAAGCCAAGTTTTGTACTCGGAAAATGAAAGCGTTGCCGTCATCACCATCAATCGTCCTGAACGATTGAACACACTGACAGAAGAAGTAATTGATGGAGTAGCAGTCTCAATAGATCGGGCGACAGTAAACGACGCTATCTCGGCGGTGATCCTTCGCGGTGAAGGACAAAACGTTTCTGCGGGCTACGACCTTGATGTCTTCCTGCAAAATAATGAGGCCTCTAATAGCGAGATCTGGGATCCAGTGCAGGACTATCGGTCGATGTCCGCCAACGTCAGCAAATTCATGAAGATTTGGGAATGCCCTAAACCCGTGATCGCTGAAATTTCTGGTTGGGCAATCGGCGGTGCAACTGATTTGCTTTTGTGTGCGGACCTTATGTTCATGGCTTCCGATGCTCATATCGGCTACGCACCCAGTCGAATTTACGGAACGCCGACAACGATGCTCTGGGTGTATCGGATAGGGCTCGAGCACGCAAAACAGTTCTTGTTGACTGGGCGACCAATTGACGCTGAAACAGCTTTGCGAATTGGTCTTGTATCCCAGGTCTTCGAAGGCGAAGAACTCTCGGTTGCGGCAGAAAGAGAAGCTCAAAGATTCGCAAACATCCCATTGAACCAACTTGCCTTAAACAAGCTTCTTATCAACCAGGCCTTCGAGAACATGGGACTCCGCACATCTCAAATGTTGGGGACATTTTTTGACGGCATAGCTCGGCACACCCCTGAAGCTCAGCGCTGGGTTGGTGACATTGCAGACGGTTCGCTACGTGATGCCATCAAGAATCGTGACCGGCCCTGGGGCGACTACGGAGAACGTGGACGCTGAAAGCAGGATCATTAAGTCGGATGCTTACTATTGAGCAGGCAAGGTCACTTCAACAATGGGTGGCAAAGGCTCCTCACCGCTAGCTATGGCTCTCACGATCTGCTGCCAGGTCAGTAACCACTCTTCCCAAAGTGGACCGATCCGCCATTCGTCAATTGGAATAGCGGTTACTTCAACACCGAAACGTCGCCACGCTTCGGTTCTCACTATGTCGGTTCTTGCTGGCCGACTCCCGTAGCGGTCCGGGACACCGTATTGAAACAATGGCTCAACGAAACTATCTACGAGACGCCCTGCATCGCGCCGATTTGGAGTATTAGCGACTACCCCCGCATAGTTGACAACCTTGACACAGCCGCTATCGAGCACGGCAACATCAGTATCAACTGGCAGCTCGGGTATAAAGCGAACACTCACTGCTGGCATTCCCGAAGAGCCCCAAGTGAGAGACCGGGTATCGGCGCTTTGAGTCCCGGCTGAAGGTTGGAAGCGACTAAACCAAGCTTCTTCCCAACTGGGAGCGATCTCCACTCCTGAGCGCAACATTTCATCTACCAGTTTTGGCCAAGGAGTGACACCGTCAACGTTTTCGGGGTAAAGACGTTCAAGAGCAACCAACAAATAGACTCCGAACCGACTCGATAGAGGATCAGGAATCACCGCGGTGGCGGCATGCCTCGGGTCGAAGAGGGCTTCGAAGTTTGTCGGAGCTTGTAAAGGAATCTTCTGAGGGTCAGGTAGTTGATCCAGGCGACGCTCAGGAGATTCGTACCGAGACTTTGAATGATTCAGGCATGCGGCGAGCTGACTCACCGGTGTCAGCATTGCGTCCTGAAGAACCAATGAGGGGTCAAGACGGTCTATGGCAATTGGTCGATAAGACTCAACCAGCCTCTTCTCTGTTACTCGGCGACGCTCAAGACTGTCGATACCCAAGACAACATCCGCAACCGGATTTTCTGCCGACCGTTCGAGGAGATCAACCATAGTGTTTGCATTTCCTTCAACGAATACCAAAACCTCTATACCGGTCTTCTCTTCGAAGTCTGCAATTGCTTCGCCCGGAACATGAAAATCTTTGTGAGTGAGAAGCCTTATGGAATGCTGAGCATTGTCGGGCGAAGCGCATCCTGTATTAAGAGCCAAAGTGCAAGAAAGAACAATCATTGCTTTGGCGAACTTCGAGGTGGAGTCACTCATCTGGAGAAGAAATTATTGCTAGAAGGCTGCCTTGGTTGACCTCAACAGAAGGCACATCAACGACTTGGTTACTCAGACCCAGGCTACTGAATGGAGGGAAGGAGTCGGTGAGTGCAAGGTTCCATTTCAAACCTTCGGTACGGACCCGGGTTTCGGCTTTGAGAGAAATCAAGCTGATCCAGCAGCCGGTGAGATTTTCCAAACCAAGGGATTGACCTGGCCCTAAGGCCACTAAACGACTGCTACCGCAGTGAGTAACAATCGATCGCCCCAGGTTCTCGCTGTTTGCTATAAGTAAGGCTCCGATCAGGAGATGATCTAGACGCCCGTTTCCACCAGTAATGATGTCAATATGATGAGCACCAACCCGGTTCGCAAATCTGAGCGCCAAAGTCAGGTCGCTGTCATCTTTGTCTACGCTGTGCCGCTCTAAGATGACCCGAGGGTCAAGAGTCTCAACGTGCTGAGGGGCGACAGAATCAAAATCACCGACAACGACGTCGACCTCGAGCCCCAAATCGCGGGCATGCTCAAAGCCCTTATCGGCTGCTATCACCAGGGTCGGAGTGGGGATATTCGGCATGACAGGTGGATGTGGCCCTCCGTCAACTATCAAAACTCGAGTTGGGTCGAAAGAAGATGCACCAACATCAGGACGGTTCACAGCACCATGATTGCGTACAAACGCGATGAAATGATGCCGAGTAGGGGCTGGGCGACCCTTTGGAAGCTCTCAGGACCGGTACCTTCGATAAATAGTGAGAGCTTTTCGGCGGTTTCTTCGCCTCCCAGTTTTGGCGACAACGGTTCTGGCCTGCGCTGTTTTGCTGACCGCCGTAGGAATCGCGATTGGGCCTCACGGCCAAAAAGCATTGTTTGCAGTAGACAGAGAACGCGCTGATGTCGCTCTTGATCTTTCGCCAGGAGAGCAACGAACAGTGGTCTATGACAATGCCGGAAATGAGATCGGCATCTTGCGTTACGACATTGACCGTCAGCTCGTCCAGATAGGTGAAGTTCCAGATGATGTTCTGGCAACGCTCTTAGCGGTTGAAGACAACAAATTCTGGCTCCACAACGGCGTAGATATCCGAGCGATTTCGCGCGCAATGATTCAGAACCTAACGAGCGGGGCCATAACGCAAGGTGGTTCCACCATCACTCAACAGATCGTCAAACTGCGAATCGTAGGGAATGAGAGTTCCTTTAGTAGGAAAATTCGCGAGGCTGTCTTAGCTGCCCGACTGGAAGAACAATTTTCCAAAGAAGAGATTCTGGAGTTCTACCTCAACGAGATCTATTTCGGTAACGGCGCCTACGGCCTTCAAGCGGCAGCGGAGACCTACTTTGGTAAGAACGTCAACCAACTAGACGTTGGCGACGCAGCATTTTTAGCGGGCCTTATCCGAAGTCCGGGTATTTACGATGGCTTCGACGACATGGACATAGCTGGCAAACGACGAAGCATGTCGTTGCAGAGTGCTCAAGACGCAGGGATCATCGACTCTGAAGGCCGAGAACGTTTCGAGCAGCGCGGTTTGCCGGACCGCAATAGAAGCCCGCAACGAACTGATGAAACTTTAAAGCGAGACTATTTTCTTGATGAAGTTACCGAAGCATTGCTGGCGCACTCAGCACTAGGAGAGACGTATCAGGAAAGGTTCGCCAAGGTATATAACGGCGGTCTTCGAGTGTGGACGACGTTCGATCCAACACTGCAACGGCATATGGAAGAGGCTGTCCTCGAAGTTCTCCCCGGCGGCTCAAATGATTTCGAAGTGGCCGTAGCTTCGGTCGATCCAGCATCGGGCGCTGTCCGAGCATTCATCGGAGGACCTGAGTTCGCTGATTTCCAGTTCAATCTCGTCACTCAGGGAAGTAGACAACCGGGCTCTTCTTTCAAAACGTATGTTCTGGCTGCGGCAATCGAAAAAGCTGGCCTCTATCCATTCGACACCATTAGTGGCGTTGGTCCCTGCACTTTCCCCAACCCACCGAATGTTGACTATGAGGTCAGCAACTTCAATGACAATGAGGGGCTAGTAGGAACGGTGCAATATGCCGTGTTGAAGAGTTCTAACTGCGGATTTGTCCGGCTGGGATTGCGGACTGGGTTAGACAACGTCGTTGAGGTTGCAAACCGTCTACTTGGCCGAGACCTTGAAAACTCTTTCCGCCCGTATTTATCGATGTCTTTGGGAGCGCAAGAAGTAACCCCTCTGGAACAAGCAGTTGCCTACGCAGCGATCGCCAACGGCGGTTTACGAATGGAGCCTCATTTCATTACCAGAATCGAAGACGCAGCAGGTTCCGTGATTTACCAGCACGTACCTAGGGGCCGTCGAGCAATTAAGGCAACTACAGCGGCATGGGTTTCGGAAGTGCTCGCAAAAAACGTCGTCGCAGGTACTGGACGCAGGGCGCAACTTCCAAGTGGTCAGCCCTCTGCAGGAAAGACTGGTACTGCTCAGGACTTTAGCGATGCGTGGTATGTAGGTTTCACCCCTCAATTAAGCACAGCGGTCTGGATGGGGCACCCTGAAGAGAAAGTTTCGATGACTGACATTCAGGGAAGAGACGGAACAGGTGGTTGGATTCCCGCCAGAGTCTGGGGCGCATACATGACCCGGGCATTACAAGATCAGGAGATCCTGCCCTTAGCGTCGCCGCCTCCGCCCCAGCGGAACTCACAATTGCTGTATCTGTCCGACGAAACTTGCGCTATCGATGTTGACCTTGGTGTCGAGCGAGGATTGATGCAGTTCGAATTGCCCTGCGCGATGACTGTCGTTGACCTAGAGGCTGGAAAATTCAGAGCCCATCCGGAAGCCAACTGTCGGATGACTGAGCGTTCGCCAGCGGGAATTTTTAGGGATGAATATCTCAATTGCGCTCTGGTCCCGACAAGAAACCCTGTGACCACCACTACCGAACCGCCTCCAGAAGAAGAGAATGGAACCTGAGTAGCCGGTCACGTGATAGAACCAGAGTAAGGAGCCCTAGATGGATGGCCGAGGAGGCGACGACATTGAGTGAACTTGAGGTTTTAGTTGAGCTTCAGGAACTCGATACTCGGCTTTCGCAGCTAGCGCACCGCGCGGCGACGTTACCTGAACGCGAACAGTTAGCTCTAGTCCATGAGCAAGACTCCAAACTCGAGGACGAATTAAATCAGTTAGCTAGCGAATTGACGGCGTTGCGCCAGAGTCAAAGTGACAGAGAAGCCGAGATCCAAAATTTAGAGGACAAGGTGGCCAGAGCCACGAGTTCTCTATATGGAGGCGAAATGACCTCGCCTAAAGAAGCAACTGTTCTACAAAGCGAAATTGACTCGCTGTCGGGCCGCCAGTCTCTGCTTGAGGATCAAATCATCGAGATCATGGAGGAGATCGAACCTTTCGCCAAGGAGGAGTCCCGAATCGAAGCAGAGCGATCCGAATTTCAACTCCAAATTGCAGATCTACAAGAGCGCATCTCTAATCAAGTGACCGAGATAGAAAGTGAACAAGAGTCGGTCATGGAAGAGAAGCGAGACACAGAAGACCGTGCGGGGTCCCGATTGAGTGGCCTATACATAGAAAATCGTAAAAGGATGGGAGACCACACGGCGATCGGACGTCTGGTGGGAACTTCATGTGGAGCTTGTTTTTTGGAAATAGCCGCTGTGGAAATTGATCGAATTCGGCGACTACCCAGTGACGAACCTTCGGAATGTCCGGAGTGCGGCGCACTCTTGGTGCGATAGGCAGGTCCAAGTGTTCCTGTGGTTCGTTGGTACAGCGTTGACCGCAATGTGGTTTACGTTCCGAGATCCAGCGATTGACCATCGCCTCCTCGTGCTTGGGGTTTTATTGCCGGACGCCGTTGATGGTTTAACCGGTCAAGTGCCAGTTCTACACACGCTCGCTGCCCCCATCGTCGTGATGATGACGTTGATGGTCTGCACCATAGGAAAACGCAGACTACGAAGACGGCTTTTGGCCATCCCAATCGGACTTTTTTGGCATTTGGTTTTCGATGGGGCATGGATGAATACGTCGTCCTTCTGGTGGCCTTTCGCAGGTTTTTCGCTCAACGATGTTCCTTTGCCGGTTACCGAGCGTCCCATAATGCTGCTTCTCGCCATGGAATTAATGGGTCTCGTTTTGGTGCTATGGAGTTGGCATTTGATGGGCTTAAGTCGGCCTGATAGGCGCCAATTGTTCCTCCGGAGCGGTCGTCTCGACCCAGCATTAACTAACGATCGTGTTCGGGGATAAAAGTGTTGCTGATTGTTCGACATGGCCGAACCGTCGCGAATGCGAGCGGGCTCCTGCAGGGGAGAGTGGATCACCCACTTGACGCGATTGGCCTACAGCAGGCATATGAGATTTCGTTAGCTCTAGGCAAAGTTGACATAGTTGTGTCCTCGCCGCTCATGAGGGCGCGAGAAACAGCGGAACCCCTAAAGTTGCCAATTCGGCTAGACGAGCGGTGGACTGAACTCGACTATGGGGAATGGGACGAACTTCCGATTAACGAAATTACTTCTGACCAATGGGCTCAATGGCGCAGCGATTCCACTTTTGCGCCCCCAGGGGGAGAGTCATTAGCTGCATTAGACGAGCGAGTCGTCGAAGCGTGCAACGACTTGCTCGCGGAAGCCTCAGAACTAAATGTGGCGGTATTTACCCATGTCTCGCCAATCAAATCAGCTATTGCATGGGCTTTGGGAGTAGAAGAGCAGATTTCGTGGCGACTGCAGGTTGGACAAGCTCAAATTTCCCGCATTGTTGTCAGGGAGGGCCGCCCGCTTCTAACTTCGTTCAACGAAACTAGCCATCTTATGAGTTCCTAGTTGCATCGATTTATGCAGCGCGGAAGCTACTTTCAGTTACTTGCGTAAGTCGCCCATCTCTGAGCATCCGATCGATGTGAATCTGCGCCGAGCGCGTTTCGACGTGATGGACGAACTTGGTATCAACAGAGGGCCGATAAACAAACCGTTGCAAAGCACAGTCTTCGACCGACTTGGGCTCGGACATGAAGGCAAGCATCGCCAACTCGCGTTCGGTGATCACCGTGCCGAAATCGCGCAGCATGCCAAGGAAGCGATCTTTTCCTGATACGACCCACTTATGGTGGAATGTCACGAAGTGGTCAGCGTCAATTTCCCCGCAGAGCTGAAGTGACTTCTCGAAACTTTCCAATGATGACCACGCGTCAAAGTAGTAAGGACCGAAGCCCGAGAGCTCAATATCACCCAGGTAGACAACTCGAGCTTCCGGGATCAAGAATGCGCAGTGCCCTCGCGTGTGTCCAGGAGTATGTATTACTTCAATATTTACTTCACCCAAATCTAGGGTCGTACCATCGGTGAAGGTTGACACCTGCTTACGCGGGGCGTAGCTAAAGTCCTCCAATACTTCCTTACGGAACTCTTCTTCGATTTCTCCGGGCAGTCCATACATCGACATCAAACCATCAAGTGATGTCAACCCAACTGCATCTTCTTCGTGACATAAAACAGGGACCCCTGGTAAACGGCTCATTCCAGGAATGTGATCTTCGTGTACGTGGGACAGAAGAATTCGGTCCACGTCAAACGAGATTCCTCGCTCAGCAATCGTCAAGGATGGATCGACCAAGATCTTTTCGTTGGTGCCGGTTACCAAGATCGAATTGCCGTGTGGATATTTTCCTTGGTCTTGACCCGTGAGCACCGTGACGGGACCCAGTTCAAGGGCGTCAGGCCAGTTCTCCGTCGTAGAGCTCCTTTGCATAGTCACCAAATTTATCTGACATTCCGGTCGCAACTTGAAGAATCGATTTCATGGCGGTGAGTCAGCCTGTAGGCGGGATTCTGTCCAGTGATTGT
>CEUZ01031139.1_pt1 | contig 25367 bp, 22 predicted proteins | sample 361511 | NCBI WGS metagenome assembly CEUZ01 (sample SAMEA2622822, study PRJEB7988) | marine metagenome | biome: marine biome (ENVO:00000447); feature: surface water layer (ENVO:00002042); material: "saline water (ENVO:00002010), including plankton (ENVO:xxxxxxxx)" | depth 5 m | reverse complement strand
TGCAATGGCTAGCTGATCAGAAGCTATTAGGTTCTCTCCTTTTCCTAACCCCAAAACAAGCGGGCTTCCCCTTCTTGCTCCAACCACAACCTGAGGTTCCTTTATATGTATAGCTCCAATAGCATAAGCCCCCTCTAGGTCCTTAACGGCTTCCTTGGTTGCCTCTATTAATGAACTAGACTCTTCAAGTTTCGCATGTATTAAATGTGCGATGACTTCAGTATCGGTCTCAGATTCAAAATCATACCCCAGAGCTTTAAGGGTTGTTCTAAGCTCTTGGTGGTTTTCTATTATTCCGTTGTGGACTATATAGACCTCTTCATTTGAATGGTGTGGGTGCGCGTTAGACTCACTTGGAATTCCATGGGTTGCCCACCTAGTATGCGCTATACCCGTATTTCCCATCATAGGAGATTCTGTAGTTGCGTTTTGAAGCTCTGAAACCTTTCCTTTTCTTTTTACTACCTGTACCTGATTGGAGTCCTTCCCAAAAACTGCCAGCCCAGATGAATCATATCCCCTGTATTCTTGTCTAAACAGGCCTGTTAAAAGTTTGTCCGCCGCCCTGTCTTCAGAGGCTATTCCAACTATTCCACACATGATCTACTTCTTCTTTTTTATATTAGACTGCCTTGCCCTGCCAATAGCAAGGTTTCCAGCAGGAACATTTTTAGTAATAACTGACCCCGCACCAGTATAGGCCTTCTTTCCTACCTTAACGGGTGCCACCAATGATGAATTAGATCCTATGAAGACCCCATCTTCTAATTGGGTTTTGTGTTTCTTTTTACCGTCATAATTACACGTTATAGTCCCTGCCCCAATATTTACTTTCTGGCCTAAATTGCTATCCCCCAAATAGGTAAGGTGCTTAGCCTTCGACAGTTTTCCTATTTTAGACCTATTGGCTTCTACAAAATTTCCTAACTCAACCCCGCCTTCTATTTCAGTGCCGCCCCTAATTCTAGAGAAAGGCCCAAGATTTGAATTGCTCCCCACTTGAGAATCTTCAATAACAGTATTGGCTTTAATGTCTACTCCATTTCCTATTACAGAATCCTTAACATAACAATTGGGTCCAATTTTTGAATTGGTGCCTATGATTACGCTGCCTTCAAAAACGTTGTTTACATCTATAAATGTTCCCCTGCCCACTTCAAGGCTTCCTCTTGAATCTATTCTATTTATATCGGCAATTTTAACTCCAGAATTAACTAACGCCTTGGCTCGCATCTTTTGAAAAGCCCTTTCTAGGTCTTGAAGCTCCATTGGGGTGTTGGCTCCAAGGGCTTCATCTGGATCCTCAAGCAGCAGAGGCCTTACTTTAATTTGAGACAGTTTAGCCAACTCTACTATGTCAGTTAAATAATATTCTTTTGCTGCGTTATTGTTTTTAACCTGAGGAAGTAGTTTTTTTAATAAAGAAGATTTTATTGCCATGATTCCAGAATTTACCTCCTTTATGGCTTTTTGTTCTTTGGTAGCATCTTTCTCTTCTACTATTGCCTCTACTTGTTTTTTTGAATTCCTTATTATCCTTCCATATCCTTTTGGTTGATTTTTTTTGAAGGTTAAAACTGAGAGGGAATTTTTTGATGCCAATTTCAATAGCTGGTTAATGGTGCTTTTCTGAACCAAAGGAACGTCGCCATACAAAATTACCGCTACGGATCCAGGCCTTAGTTCTTTGGTCGCAGTTTTTACTGCGTGCGCTGTTCCAAGCTGATTTCTCTGTAAGGCAACTCTTGTGTTTTTCTTTAATGATAACTCTTTCTTTACTTCTGAGTGACGATCTCCAACCACCAAAACGGCCCTAGATTTTTCTATTGAAGAGATTGTATCAAGGACGTGTTGTGCCATTGGTTTCCCTCCAACAGAAAGCAACACCTTGGGGGAGGACCCCAACATTCTCTTGCCTTTACCGGCTGCCAATATAATAAAATCCGGATTCATTTGAACTTTTTAACCTAAAAGGAACGCCCTCGCAAATAAAAGGGCGCTATTTAACTACTTCTTGCGTAGTTTCTGCAAGGCTTTTAATCGGGCTGCGGCCTCGGCAAGTTGAGCTGCAGCCAAAGAATAGTCCATTTCTGACTTCTGGTCATCTAGTTCTCTTTCGGCCAGTTCTTTAGCTCTTTCTGCTTCCGCTGCATCTATATCATCGGCTCTTTCAGCTACATCTGTAAGAAGGGTGACAGAACCTGGCTGAACCTCTAGAAAGCCTCCCGAAGCAAAGAAAACCTCCTCTTCTCCGCCTTCCAGAACTAATTTTACTGGTCCAGGCTTTAGGTTGGTTAAAAGTGGAGCGTGCCTGGGTGTTATTGCAATTTCACCAGCCCCACCATCGGCTGTAAGCATTTCTACCTCTCCAGAAAAGAGTTCCCCCTCTGGACTAACTATGCTGCACTGAATTAAAGCCATTTTTATAAGCTCTTTGCCTTTTCAGCTACTTCGTCAATGCCGCCTACCATCAAAAAAGCCTGCTCCGGAAGGTCATCATACTCACCATCTACTATGCCCTTAAATCCTCTGATGGTTTCTGAGAGAGGTACATATTTCCCAGGCGACTGCGTAAATACTTCTGCTACGAAGAAAGGTTGCGATAAAAATCTTTCTATTTTTCTTGCCCTTGAAACGGTTAGTTTGTCTTCTTCTGAAAGCTCATCCATTCCTAAAATGGCAATAATATCTTTAAGTTCCTTGTATCTGTTTAGAATTCTTTGAACGGAGCTCGCAACATCATAGTGCTCTTGGCCCACAATACTCGGTTCCAGTTGTCTGCTGTTTGAGTCAAGAGGGTCAACTGCCGGATAAATACCCAAAGAGGCTATCTGCCTAGAAAGCACCACATTTGCATCTAAGTGAGCAAAAGTTGTTGCCGGAGAGGGGTCAGTTAAATCATCAGCCGGAACATAGATTGCCTGCACAGAGGTTATTGAACCAGTCTTAGTCGAGGTGATTCTCTCTTGCAGAACTCCCATCTCTTCTGCCAATGTAGGCTGATACCCAACAGCTGAGGGCATCCTGCCTAATAAGGCAGAGCACTCAGTTCCTGCAAGGGTATATCTGTAAATATTGTCTATAAATAACAAAACATCTCTTCCGTCATCTCTAAACTTTTCTGCCATAGTAAGTCCCGAAAGTCCCACCCTAAGCCTGTTTCCAGGAGGCTCGTTCATTTGTCCATAAACAAGAGCTACCTTGTCCAATACGCCTCCCTCTATCATCTCATGATACATATCGTTGCCTTCTCTTGTCCTTTCTCCAACACCTGCAAAGACCGAGAATCCACTGTGTTCATAAGCAATATTTCTAATAAGTTCCTGCATGTTTACTGTCTTTCCAACACCAGCTCCACCGAAGAGACCTACCTTGCCGCCTTTAGCAAAAGGACAAATAAGATCTATAACCTTGATTCCGGTCTCTAAAAGCTCAGAGGAGTCTGCCTGGTCTTCGTAAGAAGGCGCCGCCCTGTGGATAGGCATTTTTTCTTTTGCATCTATTTCACCTTTTTCATCAATAGGGTCACCTAAAATGTTCATTATTCTTCCAAGAGTCCCCTCTCCAACGGGAACTGAAATTGGTTGCCCCGTGTTAGTTACTGACACCCCTCTTTGCAACCCCTCTGATGCCCCCATGGCTATAGTTCTTACTACGCCATCTCCCAGCTGCTGCTGAACTTCTAAGACTAGATCTTTTTCATCTACCCTAAGTGCATCATAAACTTTTGGTAAGTTTTCTTTGGGGAACTCCACGTCTATTACTGCTCCAATTATTTGTACTACTGTTCCGTTACTCATATCTTTCCCATATTTAAAGTGCTTCAGCTCCAGCAACTATTTCAGATATCTCCTGAGTTATAGCTGCCTGCCTGGCATTGTTATAAACAAGTTGAAGTTCTTCAATCAACTCTCCTGCGTTGTCAGTTGCACTTTTCATTGCAACCATTTTGGCCGCCTGTTCACAGGCTATATTCTCAACCACGGCCTGGTAGACAAGCGACTCTATGTATCTTCCCATCAAACCATCTAGTAACTTTCTTGAATCATCTGGTTCATAAATATAATCCCATCGCGTCGGCTCCTTTTTGTCTTCAATCTTGGCCAATGGCAATAGCTGTTTAATCTCAGGGCTTTGCGTCATTGAATTTATAAACATGTTGCTAGCGAGATAAACCCTGTCTAGTTTTTCTTCTCCAAAAGAATCCAGTAAAAGCTTAATAGAGCCCACCAATTGCTCTATAGAGGGGTCATCTCCTAGTTTTTCGGTAGCAGACATTACATTTCCTCCAAAAGATTTGAAAAAAGACCTTGCCTTGGTTCCTATAAGTGAATAACTAATTTCTCTTCCCGCCGAGGCTTCTTGAGAAGCAAAATTTGTTACCTCCCTTAGGAGGTTGGCATTCAAGCCACCACAAAGGCCCTTGTCTGAGGTTATGACAATAATGGCTATCTTTGATGCCTTTCTTTCCGCCATATAAGTAGGCTTATACTCTGGTTGTCCGTTTGCTAAATGACCTATAACTTCCAGCATTCGATCTCTATACGGCCGACCTTTCAGCATCCGTTCTTGAGTTTTTTTCATTTTACTAGCAGCTACCTTTTCCATGGCGCTAGTTATTTTCTGAGTATTTCCAATACTAGCTATTTGGTTTCTTATTTCTTTGCTATTTGCCATGTTTTAAGTGCTACCAGGTTTGAGTTGAAACAAACTTATCCAGGGCCTCTTTAAAGGAACTCTCTATTTCTTCGTTATACTCTCCGGAAGAAGTGACAGATTCCATGAGCTCTGCGTATTCTGAGTTCATAAAAGACAACAAAGCACTTTCAAAGTCTTTTACTTTTTCAACCTCAACTTCTTTAAGATAATCTTCATTAACTGCATACAAAACCACACCCATTTCTGCAACGGAAAGCGGTGAGTTTTCGGCTTGCTTAGTAAGTTCTGTAACTCTAATACCGTGTTCAAGCTGCGCCTTGGAGACTTCGTCCAGATCAGAAGCGAATTGCGCAAAAGCTTCTAGCTCTCTGTATTGTGCTAAGGCTGTTTTTATACCTCCGCCCAGTTTCTTTATTATAGGAACTTGCGCTGCACCGCCTACTCTTGAAACTGATATGCCCGGATCCATAGCCGGCTTAAGGCCTGATTTAAAAAGTGAGTCTTCTAGAAAAATCTGTCCGTCTGTTATGGAAATAACATTTGTAGGTACAAATGCAGACACATCACCTGCCTGGGTCTCTATTATGGGTAGCGCAGTTAGGGATCCTGTCTTTTTCTTTACTTTTCCTCCGGTAAACTGTTCAACATAATCCTCATTAACCCTTGCTGCCCTTTCTAAAAGCCTGGAATGCAGATAAAAAACATCTCCCGGATACGCCTCTCTTCCTGGCGGCCTCCTCAATAAGAGAGACATCTGTCTATATGCAACCGCTTGTTTTGAAAGATCATCATAAACAATCAGGGCGTCTTCTCCTCTGTCTCTGAAGTACTCACCCATTGAGCAGGCAGAGAAAGGAGCAATATATTGCATTGGAGCCGGATCAGATGCAGACGCAGCAACTACTATGGTGTTTTCAAGGGCACCAAATTGTTCTAACTTTCTAACAACGGCAGCTATAGAGGATTGTTTTTGGCCGACCGCTACATAAATGCATTTAATTCCAGTTGATTTTTGATTAATTATTGCATCTATTCCAATGGCTGTTTTTCCAGTCTGCCTATCCCCAATAATTAACTCGCGCTGACCCCTTCCTATTGGCACCATGCTGTCAATGGCCTTTATCCCCAATTGTACTGGCTGGTCTACTGACTTTCTTGAAATAACCCCAGGAGCTACCTTTTCTACAGGAGAAGTTTCTTTGGTTTCAACCGCCCCCTTTCCATCTATTGGGTTGCCCAAGGCATCAACCACCCTTCCAAGCAATTCATTTCCGACAGGTACCTGAAGAATTTTTCCGGTACACTTTGCGGAGCCCCCTTCTGCCAGTACCTTATAATCTCCAAGAATAACAGCACCCACAGAGTCCCTTTCCAGGTTAAGGGCCATTCCCATAACCCCCTCATCAAACTCGATTAACTCTCCGTTCATTACTTCTGCAAGTCCATGTATTCTGGCGATTCCATCTGCCAAATAAACGAGGGTTCCTTCATTGCTTGGGCTAGCAGACGTGTCTAGTGCGTCTATTTTCTTTTTTATAATCTGACTTATTTCTGAGGGGTTTAGTTCTTCCATTTTTTTACTTATTTAATTTTATTCTTAAGCTTTTCTAACTTTCCTTTGATGCTGAAATCAATAACTTCATCACCATTTTTTGTAGAAAAGCCACCTATTAGAGAGGGGTCAATTTTTGTTGTAAATGAAACATTATCTCCGTACCTTTTTTTGAGGCCTGACGAAATTTTTTCTTTTTGTTCTTTAGTTAACTTGTAGGCAGATGTGACAATAACTTCACTTGTTTCCTCTTTGTCGGCCATCAGCCTCGCATACTCTTTGGTTATACCGGGAATTAAGGACAGTCTTTTAGACCCCCCCAGGACCTTAATAAAATTAATGGTTTTTTTCTCAACCTGGCCCTCAAATAATGAAATAAAAATTTCTGCCTTTTCTTTGTATGCCATTGTGGGAGATTCTATTAAGAGCTTTACATTGGACTCTTTCATGGCAGCTTCTAGTTGACTCAAGTCACCCATCCAGCCTTCAGAGTGGTCAAAAATTGCTTGCGCATAAGGTCTACATAAGGTTTCTAAATTCAAGTTACAGCTCCTTGGTTATTTCTTCCAGGATCTGGGCATTCTTTTTCTCATCCACCTCTGACCCCAGAATCTTTTCCGCACCAGCCACAGCAATAGTTGCTACCTCTGACCTCAGTTCTTCTCGAGCACGCTTAGACGCCTGCTCCAAATCTTTTTGTGCAGAAATCTTAATTTTTTCTGCTTCTGTCCGGGCTTCGGTTTTAGCATCTTCTACAAGCTGACCAGCTCTTTGATTGGCTTGTCCCAAAAGTTCTGACGCTTCTTTTTTGGCCTCGTTTAAAATTTCTTCTTTTCTTGTGCTCGCCTCTTCAAGCTCACGCTTTCCTTCAGCCGCAGCACTTAAACCATCAGAAATCTCTTTCTCTCTTTCCTCTAGCACTTGCAAAAGCTGCGGCCATATGAACCTCATACAAAACCACACAAAAAGAACGAAAGCTAAAAGTTGACCTATTAACGTGTAATTAAAGTTCACTTATCGGGTTCCTTTAAGCAAATATCTGAAGCAAGCCCAGGCCCAAAGAAATAATCGGGAGGGCATCTACTATGGCCATCATAAGAAAGAATTGGCCAAGTAAGTAACCTTGGAGTTCTGGTTGCCTAGCTATGCCCTCTAAATACTTTGATGCGACTACGCCAACGCCCACGGCTCCGCCTATAGCACCAAGGCCGGCCATTAAGGCGCCGGCTAGTAAGTTCATTTGTTCCATATTTTTCTCCTTGTAAAAATTAGTGATGAGTTTCGTGTGCCTGGTTAAGAAACACGACTGTTAAAATCATAAAAACATAGGCCTGTAGAGCTATAATCAAAACATGAAAAATTGCCCAGGCCACGTGTAAAAGAATTCCAAAAACCCCTAAAAATGCTCCATAGAGACTTTCAAAGAAGCTACCAAAAAGTAATGCGATTAAAATAAAAATCATTTCTCCGGCAAACAAATTTCCATATAGCCTAAGACCAAGGGCAATCTGTTTTGCATAAAATCCAGGAATTTCTATAAGCATATTAAAGGGCATTGCCCATTTTCCTAAAGGCTGAAAGGTGAGTTCTGCTAAAAAACCACCCAGCCCTTTATTTTTAATACTGTAATAATGAATGAGAAAGGCAACCCCGAGAGCCATTCCAACTGGAGCATTAATATCTGCTATAGGCAAAACTTTAAAATAATGTATCGGCCCATGAATCGTTGAAGATTGGAAGCCGTTTGCTATCCAGGGAACAAGATCTACCGGCAACAAGTCCATTAAATTCATCAAAAATACCCACGCCACTATAGTAAGGGCCATGGGGCCTATAATCTTGTTTCCTTTGGGCTCAAAATTGTCGTTTACAACACTTCTCACAAAACTAAACATATACTCAATCGCATTTTGAAACTTTGTAGGGTTGTGAACTGAAGCTTTTTTTGCTGCCCTCCAAAAGAAAAAGCAAAAAATAGATCCCAAAATGAGAGACATGGCCATGGTGTCTACATGAATTGCGTGTATACCCATGTCTTTAGCCTCACACTTAAATTCCTTTTTTTCCTGGTAAGCTTCTTGCTTGCTGCCGATGTTTATATGTCCATCCGCAAACCTCCACTCCTTTGCACTTTCACAGTAACCAAAAGTTAGGTTCTGTAAGTGGTGTTTTATATATTTGTCTGAGCTAAGTTCTTTATCTACCATTTAGTTTCTTTGGGCGCGGCAATTATAAATTCCACTGGCGCCGTATCCAAGAAATAAAATTAATTTTTTAGCGTTTTATTTTTTTTAAAATACCCTGAAGCTGGTCCAGCCCACCATAACTTACTACAAGTTTTCCACTGCCTTTTTTGTTGTGCTTAATTTCTACCCTAGAGCCCAGGGCCTCTGAAACCTCCTTCTCCAGCTTAGTTATATCTGCATCTTTCTGGTCTTTTTTTATTTTTTTAGTCTGGGGGTCGCCTTTAGACTTTAGAACCATTCTCTCTGTCTCCCTAACGCTCAAGCCCAGACTAAGAACCTTTCGCGCGATCTCCGGTTGGTCTCCTTTGGGGGCTGAAAGAATCGCCCTAGCGTGCCCCATTTCAATCTCTCCAGATTCCAGCATTTCCTGCACTTTCTCCGAAAGCTTATTAAGCCTAATTAGGTTTGTAACAGCCGGTCTAGATTTGCCTAAAGACTTCGCCAAATCCTCTTGCGACAAGTTAAACTCCATCTGCAGCCTTTGCAAAGCCCTTGCTTGATCCATTGCGTTTAAGTCTTCTCTTTGCAGGTTTTCTATAAGAGCTATTTTGGCAGCCTCCTCGTTGTTTAGGTTCTTTATCACAACAGGTACGGTTTCTAGCCCTGCTAGTTTGGCAGCCCTCCAGCGACGCTCTCCTACAACAATCTCAAAACCCCCGGCTGCTTGCTTTCTGACCACTATTGGCTGAATAAGGCCTTGGTTTTTAATGCTTTCTGACAGCTCACCAAGAGTCTCTTTGTGCATTTTTCTTCTGGGTTGGTATTGGCCTGGGGACATATTTGACAGGGGAACTTCGGTTGTGTCTTTCTTGGAATCTACTTTCCTTTCTCCCAGCAAAGAGTCTAGGCCCTTACCAAGAGAGCTTTTTTTGTCGTTCATTTAGAGGCTCCCACCATTTCCCCCTCCGTCCTTTCAATAAGCTCGCCGGCCAGGGCCAGATAAGCCAAAGAACCCTTGGCGTTAGGTTCATAAATTAAAGCGGGCTCTCCAAAGCTGGGGGCTTCCGCTAACTTTACATTTCTCGGTATTACAGTGGAGAAAAGCTCTGCCGGAAAGTGGGAGCTTAGCTCTTGGGTTACTTGTTGTGTTAATTTGTTTCTGGGGTCATACATTGTTCTTACTATTGCACCCAGCGATAGGTCGTGTCCCGTCTTCTCATTAAGCTGCTCTACTGTTTCTAACAGGGCGGCCAGGCCCTCTAAGGCAAAGTATTCGCACTGCATGGGTACAAGCAGCTTCTGTGCTGCCCTCAACCCATTCAAAGTTAATAAATTAAGAGCTGGTGGGCAATCTAATATTGCGTAGTCATAGTTTTCTGAAAGCGCAAACAAAACTCCGCCCAATCTGGTTTCTTTGTCTTCTGAAGCCCTCAACTGGGCTTCAACTGCTATTAGTTCCGGGCCTGAAGGCAGCACATCGTAGCCACCAGATTTTGATCTCAAGATTTCTTCTTTGTTCAGCCCTTCTGGTTCCAAACCCCAAACAGAGGGAGAGCCTGTCTTCTCTAACCCAGATCCTGTAGTCGCGTTTGCTTGCGGGTCCAAGTCAACCAACAACACCCTTCTTTTCATTGCAGATAAAGATGCGGCGAGGTTTATGGCTGTTGTAGTTTTTCCAACCCCTCCCTTTTGATTCGCTACTACTATTGTGTGCATCTTTTTACATGGCCTATTGTAACCAAGATACGCTTCTTGTCTTTTTCTTTTGTTTCAATATTTTCTATTTTTTCTATTTTGTATTCCCGGGGCAACTCTTCAGCCCCCTCAAGGGGTTCGGTTTTCATCATTTTTAGGCAGTTTTGTGGGCTCTCTAAAATCCCCAAAGTTGCCTCTACGGCCCTTTTGGGAGAGCCAAAAGCCCTGGTTACAACCTCAAGGGGTTCAGGAAAGTCCCTTGCCCTAAGTTCTTGTGATTGACCCTGAATAACTTTTGTGTTTTTTAACTTAAGCCTTGTTGTTGCGTGAATCAAGAAAGAGGCCTTGTATTCGCTTCTTTCTACCAAAAAAATATTTTTTTTTGGGTTGCAGATTGCTAGCGGAATTCCTGGCAACCCCCCGCCGCTTCCCAGGTCCATTATGTTGTTTCCTAAGAGGTCGCTTACAGAAAGGGAGTCTGCTAGGTGTTCTTCTATGTTTTTTGTTTGGTTTCTGGAAATCAGGTTTCTTTTTTTATTCCAACCAGCCAACAACAAACCGTAGGCTTCCAGGTCTCTTTTTAGTCTAGCTTCGCTTGTCAATTTTTGGTTATGAGGCCATTTTTTTTAAGTGAACCAATAAAAGAGAGATGGCAGCAGGCGTTATTCCTGGCAGCCTAGATGCGCGGGCTATGCTTTTCGGCCTAGACTCTTCAAGTTTTTGTTTAACTTCGTTTGAAAGCCCCACAATCTTCAAGTAGCTTATGTTTTCTGGTATGGGTGTGTTTTCATTTTTTTGGAGTTTTTCTATTTCTACTTTCTGTCTTTTTATATATCCCTCATATTTCGCCTCAGCCTCTATCTTGTCTATTTCGTTTTTAGTTAGGCCTGTTGCCTTTGGGCTTGCTATGTCTTCGTAATTAATTTGGGGCCTCTTTAAGAGCTCATAGCTGCTTTTTTGTTTTTTTATGTTCTGTTTTGTTTTTCTCTCTACCCCCCTTGCCGCAGCGCCCCCTGGCCTTACCATATCCTTTTTCATTCTTTTGGTTTCCGCCCTTACTCTTGCTGTGCTTTCTTCAAAGCTTTTCCAAGATTCTTCGCTTAGTATGGCTAGTTTTTTGGCTTGTGGTTTTAGCCTTGTGTCTGCATTGTCCTCTCTCAACACCAACCTATACTCTGCCCTGCTTGTAAACATCCTGTAGGGTTCTTTTGTTCCCAGGCTCACCAGGTCATCAACCAAAACACCAAGATAGGCTTCATGTCTCCCCGGAACCCAGGGCTCTTTGTTCTTTAAGCTTAGGGCTGCGTTTATGCCAGCTATCAGCCCTTGTGCCGCCGCCTCTTCATATCCCGTAGTTCCATTAATTTGGCCAGCGAAGTAAAGGCCCCCCACCAGCCGAGTTTCCATCGTATGATAAAGGTCCCTTGGGTCAAAAAAATCATATTCTATGGCATAGCCGTATTTTATTATTTTAGCTTTTTTGAAACCAGGGATTGTTTTGATGAAAGAGTCTTGTGTGCTTTGAGGCAAGCTTGTTGATATCCCGTTGGGGTAAATGGTGTGCGTGTCCAGGCCCTCGGGTTCTATAAATATTTGATGCGAAGTTCTTTCTTTAAACCTCACAACCTTATCTTCAATAGACGGACAATATCTTGGTCCCACACCTTCTATTGCACCGGTAAACAAGGGCGACTCGTGAAGCGAGTCTGTTATGATTTTATGGGTTTCTTCTGTGGTCCTTGTGATGTAACAACTTACTTGTTTTGGTCGTTTATTGTTGCTTTCTTCATAGGAAAGCTTTGGGGTGGGCTTGTCCCCTTTTTGTTCCTCCAGCCCTTCCCATTCTATAGTTCTTCCATCCAACCTGGGGGGTGTTCCTGTTTTTAACCTACCATACCTGAAAGGAAGGTCTTTCAGTTTTTTTGCTAGCCTTTTGCTGGGGGGATCTCCCGTTCTGCCTCCTGGTTCTCTCTTGGGGCCAGTGTGCATTACGCCGTCTAAAAATGTGCCTGTGGTTAAGATTACCTTTTCTGCTTTTAATTTCTCCCCCCCTTCAAGGACAACCCCATTAATTTGTTCTTTTTTTATAAGAAGATCTTCTACTGAGGCTTCTATTATCTTTACGCCTTCTGTTTCATTAAGTAGGTTTTGTATGGCCTTTCTATAAAGACTTCTGTCTGTTTGAACCCTTGTAGCTCTAACGGCTTGTCCTTTTGTTGAGTTTAGTATTCTGTAGTGTATCCCTGAGGCGTCTGCTGCTCTCGCCATCAAGCCCCCCAGTGCATCTACCTCTCTTGCTAAGTGGCTTTTTCCTATTCCGCCGATAGCAGGATTACAAGACATTTGACCTATAGAGTCTTTTTTGTGGGTTACTAAGAGAACCTCACATCCCATCCTGGCAGAAGCAGAGGCCGCTTCCACTCCAGCGTGACCGCCTCCCACTACTATTACAATTCTTTTATTCACAGCTACTCTTAATAAAATAATAATATATTATCTTATATATACTCTTTTAGTTGTTATTGTAGGGAAGAACGATTTTATGTATAACTTAACGAAACCCAAGCACCACACTGAAAACCGCAAATAAAACAAGCTACCAAAACCCAACGATGTCTTGTTAATCAAAACGATTATCCTGTGTAAAAAACACCAACCATAATTTTTGTTAAAAACTATCCACCTGTTATTAACTTACTTACCTATACAAAACTCAGAAAAAATACTACCCAACAAATCGTCAGCAGAAGTGGGTCTTGTGATGTTGCCTAAAGCGACCTGAGCTCTTCTTAAGTCTTCGGCGACAACCTCAAGGCTAACCTTGCCTTTTAGGTTGGCGGTGCCTTTTTCTAGGCACTTAACCGCTTCACCAAGGGACTCTAGATGCCTTCTTCTTGCAACCAAAGGGGTCTCGGGGGGACCAGGAGAGTACGAGACAATGCGGTCCAAAAAAACATCCACCCCCTCTCCGGTTTTAGCAGAAACATAAAAACCACCACCCCTTTGGTCGGGCCCCTCAGAGCAAAGGTCAATTTTATTAAAAACCCTTAAAGAAACTGCATCTTGTGGAACAGAAATATCAAAATCTTCACCCACCTCGCTCATTACCACAACAACATCAGACAACCCCAAAGTCTCCACGGCCCTACTGATCCCCTCTGCTTCTATGTGTTCACTTACCCCGCCTCTAATGCCTGCTGTGTCTACAAACTCTACCGGGATGCCTCTTACATCTACCCGGGCCCTTACTGGGTCTCGGGTGGTTCCTGGAGAGGCGGACGTTATAGCAACCTCCTCTTTTGCTATCAAATTTAATAGAGTAGATTTGCCGCAGTTAGGCGGACCAACAAAAGCTACCCTTAAGCCTTCGATCATTTTATTACCAAACTCCCCCCTTTCTATAAGTGCCGACAAGGCATCTCTAACCAAACAAACCCCCTTAAAAATTTCCGCCTGCTTTTCCTCAATAAGCAAAACAGAGTCTTCATCAGAAAAATCTAACAAAGCCTCAACCAAAACTCGCACTCGTATCATCTCGTCAATAGAATTATTTATACACTTAGAGAAATCGCCCCTTAGGGACGAGTTGGCCGCGACAACCGCAGAGGAGGTTTGGGCAGATATGAGATCAGCCACAGACTCAGCCTGTGCAAGGTCAATTTTTTCATTCATAAAGGCCCTTTTAGTAAACTCACCAGGCTCTGCTAGTCTCGCACCAAAAAAACAACAGGCCTTAATTATGGAGTCAACAACCAAGGGGTTTCCGTGACAATTAATCTCAGTCATGTCTTCTCCCGTATAAGACTTGGGTCCTTTAAAAAAAACAACCAACCCGAAATCAATCCTTTCTTTTTCTCCATTGCGAATAACACAGGGCCTAAGTTCGTTTGAATCAGCAAGGGCGCCACACAGAGAGGCCCCTATCTTTTTAGACAAGGCCCCCGAAACTCTAACAACAGAAACCCCACCCCTCCCAGGGGGTGTGGACAAAGCAACAATGGTGTCTTCCAAAAAAACACCTACGTGGATTTAAGCGAAACCCCTTCTTTTCGAAAAGAAAGAGCCTGTTGAGCAAGCGTAATTAAGGACTGAACCGTGAAGTAAAGCACGAAGCCCGAAGGAAAGAAGGCAAAAATAGCTCCAAACACAACAGGCATGTATTTCATGGTCTTTTGCATTTGCTGCTGTGTGGGGTCGTTGCTCGGTGTTGTGGGCATGAGCTGCTGCGAGTAGTACATCAGAATTGCGTTTAATATAGGAAGAACAAAAAGAGGGTCCCTAGCTGACAAGTCGTTTATCCAAAACACAAAAGGCGAATGTCTAAGTTCAACCATGTCAAGCAAAACCCAGTAAAAAGCAAGGAAAAACGGCATTTGCAGAAGCATGGGAAGGCAACCACCCAAAGGACTAACGCCCTCAGATTTGTAAAAATTCATCATTTCCTGACCCAGTTTTTGCTTATCGTTAGAGTACTTTTGTTGTAGGTCTTGTATCTTGGGTGCAACTGCCCTCATTTTAGCTGCAGACCTATACCCTGCAGCGCTTAGTGGCCAAAGCACTGCCTTGAGAACCAGGGTTGCAAAAAGTATAGCAAACCCCCAATTGGCTATAAGGGAATATCCAAATTGCATTAAATTGTAAATAGGCTGACCCAACCACCACAAAAAGCCATAGTCAACCACCAGGCCAAGGTCTTCATGCGCCTCATTAAGTTGCTTTGTTACCTTGGGACCTATATATAGGGAGTTTTTGAAAGAAAGAGGCTTGCCGGCCTCTATTGTTTGGTTTTGTCCAGTTAGGGCCACAGAATAGGTCCCTGAAGAAAGTCTTCTGGCTTGATATTTATATAGGCTATTCTGTTCAGGCACCCAGGCCGAAACAAAGTAGCGCTGAACCATGGCAAGCCAGCCACCCAACGAAGATTCTTCATAGTTTTTTTCGCGTAGATCGTCAAAATCTTGTTTAATAAAGGTTTCTCTTTCTGTAGAAAAAACAGGCCCAAGATAGGTATAGTTGTCTAGCCTAGAGGCCCCAGCTCCAGCGCCAGCTCCATCTCTCATTATCCTTAAATAAGGAGTTACCTCTTCTGTGTTGGAGCTTGCTCCCTCTAAGCCTATTACATCTTCTACCTGAACAAGGTAACTTCCCTCTCTAAGTAAAACCTTTCTCGTGAAAGAAAAGAAATTATTTTTACCAGAGAAAATATAAAGAACTGATCCGCCATCAAGGGAAAGTTTTTCAAGAGAACTAAAGCCTGGTTTTATGTACCCATCTTTTTGGTTATAAAACCCAGAATTAGCAAGATATACCCCAAGGCAGTTTTCTCCGTTATAAATAGCACCCAGATCTGAAGGACAGTCTTGCCCTCCTCCCAGGTCTCTGTTACCAAACAAAGAAAGGGGCGTCTTGGACAGGAACTCCGTGTCTACATTTAGCATTTCTGACTCAATGAAAGCCCCTGACTCCAAGTCTATCAGTAAACTCAAAACGTCGTTGGATATAGTTTTATATTTCAAGTCATTTTTCTGCCCAGAGCCCTTTATGGCCTCCTCGTTAGAGCCCAAAGATCCATTTTCTTTAAAAGTTAATAGTGAGTCTTCACTATCATTAAAATCCCTTTGAATTAAGTCTTTTTCCCCTAATTTCTCCACTTTTGGATAGGGCTTGTCGGTGATTTTTTCAATGTCAGAAGGCCACTGGAGGAGAAGGTAATATGACAAGAGAGCAATCAGGCCGATAAGGGATATTTTTATGTAATCCATCTTTACAATCTGGGAGGAACCTTGTCCAATCCAGAGGGCCCCATTGGGTGGCACTTTAGTAGTCTCTTTAAAGACAACCAAGAACCGCGCAGGAGTCCGTGAAGTTCAATTGCTTCTTTGGCGTATTCTGAACATGTTGGATGAAACCTACAACAGGGTCCAATTAGCCCGCTTATAAAATTTTGGTAAAAGGAAATAGCCCCGATTAAAATCTTTTTCATAAAATCTTTTTTCTACAACCTTCCCAAAGGGCATCGAGTTTATTTTTATTTGTTAGCCTTTCGCCAGCATTAACCATCACAACAAAATCATAACCAGGTAGTCTATTTAAATTTACTCTAAAACTATTTTTAATTCTTCTCTTAAGCCTGTTTCTTTCTACTGCTAATTTATAATCCCTTTTTTTAATTGACACACCGAGCCTTGGCAGGTCAACTTCGTTTTGCCTAGCCAAGATCCTGAAGTTTCCTGAATTGAATCTCAAGTCTGGTTTTCTATATACTGGATCAAAACCCTGAGAGGAGGGTATAAGAAACTTTTCTTGGAGAGGCATAAAGTCTAGACAGTTAAAGACTTTCTTCCTTTTCTTCGTCTATTACTTAGAACCTTCCTGCCCCCTATGGTTGAGTTTCTTGCTCTAAAACCATGTGTTCTTGCTCTTTTTATTCTGCTGGGTTGATACGTTCTTTTCATCTTTAACTACTTTAAACTTAAAATTTGGACGCATAATAGGTTTTTTAAGCTAAATACACAAGAAAAAACAAAAAAACATATTATTAACAACTTATTCACAGGAATTATTTGTTGTTATGCTGTGGATAACTTTAAAAAAACACTCTATAATTATATTTATGGCTGATATACTTTTTTGGAGCGAATGTAAAAAAACACTTGAAAGAGATCTTACTTTAGAGGAATATTCTACATGGATAGCGCCACTAAAGCTATCAGAGAACTCTGGTATAAAGCCAACATCTTATTCAGTCCTGGCACCAAATAAATTTATTTTAGATTGGGTAGAGGAAAACTACGGAAACACTATAGTAGAAAGGCTTTCGGCTATAACTAATCAGGGTGAAATAAACGTAAATTTTGAGATATCCTCGCTAAAAGGAGGCGGGGAAGAGCAAGGGGCTGGGGTCTCTGCAGATAGGGAGAATGGCGAAATAAGAGTTCCAAAAAATAATACATTGGAAATTGGAGGGCAGATTAAAAAAGCAAACATTAACAGAAGGGGCCAACAAACAAACCTAATACCAGCCTTTAGTTTCGAAACCTTTGTAGAGGGAAAATCAAACCACATTGCCTTGGCTGCTTCAAGGCAAGTAGCATCAGGGCAAAAGAATTCTTATAATCCTCTATTTATTTATGGGGGTGTTGGGTTGGGAAAAACACACTTAATGCATGCCGCCGGGAACTTAATAAAGCACAAAGACCCCCAAAAGAAAATAACCTATATTCATTCTGAGAAGTTCGTGAGTGATATGGTTAAATCATTACAATTAGGAGCAATTAGTGAATTTAAGCAGTACTATAGGTCTCTTGATGCGCTTTTAATAGACGATATACAGTTTTTTGCTGGAAAGGAACAATCCCAAGAGGAGCTTTTTCATACTTTTAACTCCCTTCTTGAAAGGGGAAGTCAGATGATATTAACTTGCGACAGATACCCAAAAGAAATAAATGGCCTGGAGGATAGACTTAAGTCTAGATTGGGTTGGGGATTGCCTGTTGTAATAGACCCGCCTGAACTAGAAACAAGAGTTGCCATTACTCTAAGCAAGGCGGAGGAAATGGGCCATAATCTGGATCAGGAGAGCGCTTTTTTTATAGCACAAAAAGTAAGATCAAACATAAGAGAACTAGAGGGTGCCCTAAAAAGAGTAATAGCAAATTCAAATTTTACTGGAAAAGAAATAGATATAGCCTTAATTAAAGACTCTTTAAAAGACCTTTTGGCAATACAGTCTAGGCAAGTAAGTGTAGACAATATACAGAAAACCGTAGCCGAATATTACAACATCAAACTTAGTGATCTTTTGTCTAAAAGAAGAAGTAGGTCTATAGCTAGGCCCAGACAGATGTCTATGTTTTTAGCTAAAGAGCTAACAAATTATAGCCTTCCAGAAATTGGAGAGTCTTTTGGGGGAAGGGACCATACGACGGTTTTACATGCGTGTAAAAAAATAAAAGAACTAAGAGACTTTAACAATGAAATTGAAGAAGACTACAGGAACCTATTTAGAGCCCTTACAATATAATGAAATTTATTGCAAAAAAATCAGAAATAGCGGAATCTCTGCAGTTAGGAGCTGCAATAGCGGAGAGAAGACAAACCATTCCTGTTTTAGCAAACCTTAAAATAATTGCTGCTAATAACTCTGTAGAAATAACTGCTACAGACCTGGAAATTCAAATTAAGGCGACTACTAGAATAAAAGAAATAATTGAAGAAGGAGAAACAACAGTTTCTGCAAGAAAAATGTCAGAACTTTGCAGGTCTTTACCAGAAAATGAAAACCTTGAGTTTAACCTAAATAATGGCAAGCTTTCTGTTAGCGCAAAAAACTTTAATGCAGATTTTTCTACTATTTCTACAAAAGACTTTCCAGAGCTTGAGTTTAGTGAGTCTTCGAGCACAACACCCATGCTTCCAGCTACTCTGCTAAGACTTTTATCTAAAACTTCTTTTTGTATGGCCTCACAAGATGTTAGATATTATTTAAATGGCTTATTAATTGAATACAGAGAGGGAAAAATTTTAGCAGTAGCGACAGATGGGCACAGGATGGCTCTAGCAGAAGAAAGCCTAAAAGATGGTGGATCCTTAGAAGGCACGAGGTATATTATTCCTAGAAAAGCAGTTTTAGAGCTTTCTAAAATACTTAAATCTGAAGGTAAGGAAATAGAAATAGGCTTTGGAACAAGCAGCCTGAGAGTTAAAGATGAGGACCTGGATTTTTGCACTAAGCTAATTGATGGAAAGTTCCCTGACTATGATAAGGTTTTGCCACCAGGGGAGCCCAATAAGCTACTAATTTCTAAAGAAGACCTCCAGTCTGCTCTTAGCAGGGCTTCAGTGCTGTCAAATGAGAAATACAGAGGTGTTAGATTTCAGTTAAGTAAAAATAAACTTATCTTAACTGCAAACAACCCGGAGAAGGAATCAGCAGAGGAGGCTCTTGATGTAAATTACGAAGGCCCGCCCATGGAAATAGGATTTAATATTGGTTATATACTTGATGTGTTGTCAATAATTGATACTGAAAACGTTCAGATAAACCTTTATGGAGAAGAAAGTAGCTGCACTATTCAAGAACCTGAAAACCAATCAGAAGTATATGTAATTATGCCCATGAGGCTTTAAATGCCTTTGACAAGGGCTTATCTAAAAAACTTCAGACTATTTTCAGAACTTGATCTAAGTTTTGATAAAAACACAATTATTCTAGGAAATAATGGAACGGGTAAGACTTCATTGATAGAAGCAATAAACCTGCTTTTAACAAGAAGGTCTTTAAGAACCAAAGATCTAAAAGAGTGTATTAAATACAACAAGAAAGGATTTTTATTGGGCCTTGAATGCAGAGGCCCAGAAGAATCGCTAAAAATTAAGTCAGAAAAACTTTTGGATAAAAGAGTAACTTTCAAGATATCTAGTAAAAATAAGCTTTATAACAAAACCTCTCTTCCAATTAGCCAGGTTATATTGCCAAATGACTTTAGGATGATAGAGGGTCAGCCAGACCTGAGAAGGATGTTTTTTAGTAAGAATATGTTTCACGTGGAACCCTTGGCTAAGAAAGTGAACGACGAGTATAGAAAAATTTTAATTCAGAGAAATTTCTCAATTAAAAGAAAATCTACAGATCAAGAGCTATCAGTTTGGACAGACAAATTGTTGCAACAAGGAGCTCTTTTAAATAAGGTCCAGCTTGAATTTTTTAATAAAATTGATAATTTACTTTCAGATCTTTACAAAAAACATCAAAATAAAAAAGGCCTATCATTTCTAGAGGGTATAAAAGTTGATTATTATCAAGGCTGGACACGAGGAGAGTCTCTTAAAAGGAGTTTAGAGCAATCACTGGAAAAGGACAGGGCTTTGGGTTACACAACAGAAGGCCCTCACAGATTCGATTTAAAATTCTCAGTTAATAATAAACCTGTAAAGTCTACTTTATCTAGAGGACAACAGAAGCTATTGATTCTATTAGTTATTTTTAGGTTAAACGGCCTTCTGTCTTCTGCCAACCCCTGTGGTGTTGTTTATTTGATAGACGACCTTTCTTCTGAGCTAGACAGTGTTAATTTGAATATTGCTTTAAAAGAAATTGCAGAGTTGAATTCTCAAGTAATTGTTAGCTCCATAGAAGAGAAGGGCGAGCTAAAAAATAAAGATTTTTTAAGCCAATTTAAGCAGATTAATCTCTGAAAATATTATAAAATAATAGTCTATGCCAGCAAAAACATCTGCAGCATCTAAAAAAACTACAAAAAAAACTGACAAGGCTAATAACAGTACTAAAAAAGCCAAAAAACCACAGTCAAAAAAATCTGCAAAAAGTTCAAGTAAATCAAATGGTTATGACTCATCTAATATAACTGTTTTAAAGGGCCTGGAGGCGGTAAAAAAAAGGCCGGGTATGTACATTGGGGACACAGATGATGGAACGGGACTTCATCATATGGTTTATGAGGTTGTAGATAATTCAATTGATGAAGCTCTAGCGGGACATTGTGACGCAGTAGAAGTTAAGATTATTTCAGACGACTGTGTTTGTGTGAGTGACAACGGAAGGGGCATTCCGGTAGATATTCACAAACAGGAAGGTGTTTCGGCAGCAGAAGTTATCATGACTAAACTTCATGCAGGAGGTAAGTTCGACGACAACTCTTACAAGGTTTCTGGAGGACTGCACGGGGTAGGCGTTTCAGTCGTCAACGCCCTTTCTAGCAAGCTTCATTTAAAGATATTTAGAGATGGAAAGGTTTATGAGCAGATCTATGCAGATGGAGTACCAAAGGGGAAATTAAAACCAACAGGAAAAAGCAAAGAGACAGGAACTGAAATCACTTTAACTCCATCTAAAAAAACATTCAACAATGTGGTCTTTGACTTTGAAATCCTTGCATCTAAATTAAGAGACCTTTCTTTTTTGAACGCAGGTCTTAAGATTATCTTGATAGATAAAAGAACAGATAAGAAAACTAAATTTGAACATAAAGGCGGTTTGGCAGAGTTTGTAGAGTATTTGAATGGCAAAAGAAACACAATTAACTCTATTTTTCACTTTTCTAAAGAAAATAAAGACGGAATAGGGGTTGAAGTTGCCTTACAGTGGAATGATGCTTACCAAGAAAATGTAAATTGCTATACAAATAATATTATCCAAAGAGATGGAGGGACACACTTAGTTGGGTTCAGAACAGCCTTAACAAGAGCTCTAAATAAGTATATGGATAAAGAGGGTCTTTTTTCAAAAGAGAAAGTAACAGCTTCGGGAGACGATGCAAGAGAGGGCCTTGTAGCTGTAATTTCAGTAAAAGTTCCAGATCCAAAGTTTTCTTCTCAAACTAAAGATAAACTTGTTTCTTCTGAAATAAAGCCAGTAGTTGAACAAGAAGTATATAAGCACTTATCAAGTTATCTATTAGAAAACCCAGGAGAAGCTCGCCTTATAGCTACAAAGATAATAGAAGCTGCAAGGGCAAGAGAGGCAGCCAGACAGGCAAGGGAGCTTACTAGGAGAAAGGGCGTCTTTGATGGAGGTGGTCTGCCTGGAAAGCTTTCAGATTGCTCAGAAAAAGATCCAGGTAAATCAGAAGTCTATTTAGTTGAGGGAGAGTCAGCAGGAGGCTCAGCTAAACAAGGAAGGGATAGAAAATTTCAAGCAATTCTTCCTCTTAGAGGAAAGATTATTAATGTAGAGAAAGCTAGAATTGATAAGGTTTTATCATCAAGCGAAATTATAACCATAATTACAGCCTTGGGTTGTGGAATAAAAGGTGAGGACTGGCAACCTGATAAGCTTAGATATCATAGAATCATAATTATGACGGATGCAGATGTAGATGGTTCCCACATTAGAACCCTTTTGCTTACTTTCTTTTATAGGCAGATGCCTGAGCTTTTAGAGAAGGGTTATGTTTACACAGCACAACCACCGCTTTATAAATTGAAAAAAGGTAAACAAGAAGTTTATGTCAGAGATGATGATGAGTTGAGGGAGCAATTGATAGCAGAGGTTTTAGACGAGACGCAGTTAATAATAAACAAGAAAGGGGAGTCAATAAGCGGACAGGCACTTGGCAAGCTTATATCTCAACATAAAAAAGTTACCAATGCTATTACTACTCTGGCACAACAATATCCAGAAGAACTTATAGAGTCTATGATGTATATAGATAAGCTAGAGGACTTAAAGAGCCCCAAGAAAATTAAAGATTGGTGCAATCAGCTTGAGAAGCGTTTAAACAAATCCACAAAGCAAGGGTCTACTTGGAAAATTGAAGCAGAGAAAAGCGGAGATAAAAAAAATTTAGAGCCTATAGCAATATTGCAAAAGCATGGCACTAGAAGTTCGTGGAACTTAGGACCTACTCTGTTTAGATCTAAGTCCTACAAAGAAATCTGCTCTTTTGGAGATAGCCTCTCCTCTCTTTTAACTAAAAACTCTTATTTTGAACTTAATAACTTAAAGCTAAGTACAGATAACTTTTCAAATTCTGTTAATGAATTAATAGAAGCAGCCAAACGATCTTTCACAATCTCAAGATACAAGGGACTAGGTGAAATGAACGCAGACCAGCTGTGGGATACAACTATGGATCCGGAATCAAGGCTTTTAGGCCAGGTGAGCATTGAAGATGCTCAAAAAGCAAATGATTTATTTAATGACCTCATGGGAGATGACGTAGAACCCAGAAAGCTCTTTATAGATAAACACGCTAAGTTCGTTGTTAACTTGGATATCTAATTTTTTTTAGCATTAATTTTGTCCAGGCTTCAGTTTCTTTAGCTGCCTTACTAGAATTTTCTAAGTTTACTAAAGGCTTGCCTATAATAAGCTTAAGCTTTCCCGGATATTTTAAAAATTTATGAGCCGGCCATATATCTCCTGAGTTGTGGGCCAAAGGAAGCACTGGAACCTGGGTCTTTATTGCTAGTTCAAAGCCGCTTCTAGCATAATTGCCGACTTCCCCTGGGTTGTTTCTAGTGCCTTCTGGAAAGTTTAAAAAAATAAAACCTGATTTAATTCTTTTTTCACCTTCTAGTATTGTTTTTTTTAAGGCCCTTCTTGGACTTCCCCTGTTAATAGCTATAGGCCTTAAGAGGGCTAGTGCCCACCCCCATATTGGTATGAACAATAATTCTCTTTTTAGTAAAGTTGTAAGAGGAAAAAAAAAGTATTGATAAAAAAAAGTTTCCCATTGTCCTTGATGGTTAGAAACAACAACAAATGGAGCCTCCGGTATATTTTCTTGCCCTATTACCTCAAACTCTATGTCACATAACTTGTACAAGATCCAATTTATAAACTTAGGCCAATAAGAAAGGAATTTCAGCCTATAGTTTATTGACATAAAGGGACAAAAAAGACAACCTACTATCCCTGTAATAATCCCTGAAGAAATATATACGATGTAAAAAAGAGCAGATCTAAAATAGTTCTTTAGCATCAATCAACCTCAAAAATATATTCAACAGCGGCCAGGAGATTATCGAAACACCTATTTTCTGAAGGGCAGGACGGAGATAAAAGAGTCTCATTTCCATATCCAGTTTTAACTAAAATCGGAACGCAATCATAGTTAAGGGCGCATTGAATATCAGACTCTTTATCGCCTATGAAGTATTTTTGTTTCAGGGAAGTATTTAAATTTTTTTCTATCTCTTCTAATAAACCATATGCAGGTTTTCTACAAAGACAGTTTTCTTCAGGCATATGAGGACAAAAAGCAATATAGCTAATATAGCCTCCATTGCTTTCAATTACAGAATTCATGTAGTCATGAACTTCTTTAAGTTCATTTTCGCTTATGATCTTTTTATTTATGCAGGCTTGATTTGTTGCTATAGCTATCGTATAGCCGTTCTCATGGAGTTTTCTTATTGCCTCTAAGCTTCCCTCTATAAATTTAAATTCTTCTTTCTTTGTTACGTATCCCCAAAGGTCTTCATTAATCACCCCGTCTCTATCTAGGACAATTATTGATTTAGAAGACAACACTTATTTAAAGAACTCCTCTAAATAGTTAGAAACTTCATTGGTGCTAATCCTTTTTTGATTCATGGTGTCTCTGTCCCTAACGGTGATTGTTTCATCGTCTAAGGTTTGGAAGTCGACAGTTATGCAAAGAGGTGTACCAGCTTCATCATGTCTTCTATAGCTTTTACCGATATTGCCTGAATTTTCCAACAAAATTCTTCCAATACCCAAAGATTGTAGCTCCCCCTTTAAAGATTTTGCCTTTTTAACTAACTCCTCATCATTTCTTTTTAGGGGGATTACTGCTGCCTTTATGGGTGAAAGGTGAGGCTTAAAAGAAAGTACCGTCCTCTCTTTCCCTCCTTCTAATTTCTCAACTTTATAGGCCTCATTTAATACAGCCAACACCCCTCTGTCTACACCAGCTGCTGGCTCTATTACGTAGGGCACTAGCCATTCATTGTTTTTAAGATTTTGAATTGCCAGCCTAGAGTTAGATTTGTTGTTTTTTTGAACTTCAGATTGAATTTTTAGATCCTTTTGGTTTTTTGTATGGGAACCTAAATCAAAATCAGTCCTATTTGCAATGCCCTCAAGTTCTTCTTTCCCATGCGGGAACTGATACATAAGGTCAATTGTCGATTTTGAATAATGAGCAAGTTCTTTTTTAGGAACATCATATAAATCTATCTTGTTTTTAGGTATTCCCTGGTTAACCCACCAATTTATTCTCTCTTTGACCCAAAATTTGTGCCACTTTTCATCATCCTTAGGGTTGACGAAGAATTCAAGCTCCATTTGCTCTAGTTCTCTTACTCTAAATATAAAGTTTCTTGGATTTACTTCATTTCTAAAAGCTTTTCCCATTTGGGCAATACCAAAAGGAAGGTTTCTTGAAGTTGAGTCAAGAACATTCTTAAAATTAGTAAAAGTTTGCTGTGCAGTTTCAGGCCTCAGGTAGGCAAAAGATGTGCCATCATCAATTGGGCCCACGTTAGTTTTAAACATAAGGTTAAAGGGCCTTGGATCTGTAAGGTCTTTTGAGTTACAGGATGGGCAAGTGTTTTTTTCTAAGTGATCAGCTCTCCATCTAGATTTACAATTTTTACAATCCACTAAAGGATCTGCAAATGTTTCTTCATGACCCGATTGTTTAAGCACAAAAGGGTTTGTTAAAATAGCAGAGTCTAGACCCTCTACATCATCTCTTTCGTAGACCATAGACTTCCACCAGGATTGCTTTAGATTATTTTTTAACTCCACTCCAAGAGGGCCGTAGTCAAATAGACCCTGCAAGCCC
>CEUZ01022929.1_pt1 | contig 25373 bp, 26 predicted proteins | sample 361511 | NCBI WGS metagenome assembly CEUZ01 (sample SAMEA2622822, study PRJEB7988) | marine metagenome | biome: marine biome (ENVO:00000447); feature: surface water layer (ENVO:00002042); material: "saline water (ENVO:00002010), including plankton (ENVO:xxxxxxxx)" | depth 5 m | reverse complement strand
GATAATCTTTGTAAAAAAATTGCTACTGAAGTAACAAAGCTTAAAGACAAAAGTATAAAACCAGGATTAGCTGTGGTTCGTGTTGGCGAAGATCCGGCAAGTGCAGTTTATGTTAATATGAAAGCAAAAAAAACTGAAGAAGTAGGCATGCATTCAGTTACAAAAATATTAGATGAAAACACTTCACAAGAGGATTTGCTTAAAATTGTTGAAGAGCTTAACAAAGATGATGCTATAAATGGCATATTAGTACAACTTCCTTTACCAAAACAAATAAATGAAGATGCTGTTATCAATAGTATTAATCCAGATAAAGATGTGGATGGCTTTCATGCTATAAACACTGGGAGGTTGTGGTCTAATATAGATTCCTTGGTACCTTGTACTCCTTTAGGTTGTAAAATGCTATTGTTAAATGAATTGAAAGACTTAACAGGAAAAAAAGCAATAATTGTTGGAAGATCAAATATAGTTGGAAAGCCAATGGCAAGTCTACTAATTGGGGAAAATTGCACTGTTACTGTTGCTCATTCAAAAACTAAAGATTTAGAAGGAGAAGTTAAAAAAAGCGATATTGTAGTTGCAGCTGTAGGAGTTCCTGAAATGGTCAAAGGTAGCTGGATAAAACCTGGCGCCACAGTAATTGATGTTGGAATAAATAGAATAGAAAGAGATGGTAAAAAAAAGTTAGTTGGAGATGTTGAATTTATAGAAGCTGAAAAAATTGCAGGTGCTATCACCCCTGTCCCTGGTGGGGTAGGACCCATGACAATTGCTTGCCTTCTTCATAATACTTTAATTGCAACTTGTAGAAGACATAATATTGAAGTTCCTAGATTATTCTAAAGTTAATATCTTTTTTTTTTTATAAATTTTTCTGCAAATTTTGGATTAAAATTTTTTGTTCCTTCAAATGAAGCAATATCTTTTGAATAAAGACTTTTACTTGAATGTCTTCCTAAAATTATAATATTTCCTTTATATAATTTTAATTTGATTATACCATCGACATTTTTTTGTGTCTTATCAATCAAAGTTTGTAATTTATTTCTTTCTTTAGAAAACCAATAGCCATTATAAATAAGTTCAGCATATTTTGGCATAATTTCATCTTTCATATGCTGTTGTTTTTTATTTAAAGTTATTGATTCAATAGCTCTATGTGCAAACAATAATATTGTCCCTCCAGGAGTTTCGTAAACACCTCTTGATTTTATTCCAATAAATCTATTCTCTACTAGATCGACTCTGCCAATCGCATGTTTTTTTCCTAAATCGTTTAATTTTTTAAGCAAGTCCATGGGTTTTTTTTTCTTATTATTAATTGCAACTAAATTTCCTTTAGAAAATGTTAATGTACAATTATCAGCTTTGTTTGAAGATTTTTCAGGTGAAAGAGTTCTTTGAAAAATATATTCAGGAGCAGGATTACTTAAATTTTCCAAAATTTTTCCTTCTGTTGATGTATGAAACAAGTTATCATCAACTGAAAAAGGCGCCTCACCTTTTTTATCTTTTGGTACAGAAATATTATTTTTTTTTGCATATTTAATTAAATCACTTCTTGATTTAAAACTCCACTCTCTCCAAGGTGAAATAACTTTTATTTTTTTATTAAAATAATAATAACCAAGTTCAAATCTTATTTGATCATTTCCTTTTCCAGTTGCCCCATGTGCTACTGCATCGGCTTTAAATTTTTTTGCAATTTCAATTTGTCTTTTAGCAATTAATGGTCTCGCTATAGCTGTTCCATTTAAATAATAACCTTCATAAATTGCGTTACCTCTAATCATTGGATAAACATAATCTTTAACAAATATATTTTGAAGATCCTCTATAATAATATTTTTTACTCCTAATGCCTTAGCATTTTTTATTATTTCTTTATTATTAATTTCTTGACCTAGGTTTGAAGTGTATGTAATTACCTCAGCGTTATACTCATTCTGCAACCATTTTAATATTACTGAAGTATCTAGTCCCCCTGAGTAAGCTAATACAATTTTATTTACCATCTTAATAATCTAAAAAAAATGCGAAAGTTTTTTAATTTTTCACATTACATAGGTTTGATATATATGTATAGGCGGCACTAAATCCAACTAAAGAATAAATATCAGTTGTCTTTGTTCCTCTTGAGGAAAATCCAATAACTTTCATTTTGTTTCCTTTTTTCATTTCAAATATAATTTTTTTATCTACATTTTCATCATCGCTAAAAGCAGAATCTCCCTCTAAAACATTAAATTCATGATCTTGGTTTTTATCTATTTTTAAAGTAACTATTGTATCTTTTTTATAATTATAACCTGTAGTTATATAAACAACTCCATTGTTTCCTTCAGACGGCATATGATAAATTGTTGCAACAGCCTGCCCTCTACTTTTATAAGGAGGATCTCCCTTTTCACTTATTGGCGCAGAAATCATAATACATGAATTTGATTCATTTTCTTTATATGTTCCAGCACACCAATTATTGAAACTTTTTAATCCGGGACATTCCATTACAACTTGAGGTGTTGCACTATAAGCAGTTTTGTTTGTAAATATAAAAGAAATAAAAACAATAAAAAAGAAATTCATTTTTAATATTCTCAACATTTTACAATTAGCTCCTTTTTACCATTGTTCTAAGTAAATCGTTTACATCATCTAACTGATCTACTGGTGCAATCTTAAAGCCATCAGGTACTTTAAAAAGATCATCATTTTGTTCAAACACTTTAACATTACTGTACTCTGAATAAAAATGAAATTTTCCTTCATCTCCCTCTATAAAGCCAACTTCCTTTAGCGTTATGCCATGTTTTGATATCCATCTAGTACTTTCTTCTATTGTACCATCAGGCAAATTAACTTTTAATTTATATAAATCCACTTCAAAACCACTCAAATAATCTGATTTAATTTTTTTTAACATTATTATATTAGTTGCTTTTTTTAAGGCCTCTTGATTTTCTTTTTTTAAAGGAACTGATAAATATGAATATGTTTTTGGCCATACCCATGTAGCTGTTTGTTTTTCATAATCAATAATTACTGATTGTGGGATATTCTGTATTATTGTATCAATCCTTTTTTTATTTTTGCTTTTAAAAGTTCTCGTTTCTAAAACATTAGCGCCTATTATAAATTTAGTATTGCAGACATACTCAACAACTACTTCTGGTAATTTTAAATTTTCAGCACTAAGAGATAATGGAAATAGAAAAATTAAAAAAAAATTTAAATACTTCATAATTTTTATTATAACTAAAAAAAAAAAATTATGGAGCTGGATTTGGATTAAGCTTATGAACTTCTTCAATCTTTTCTATAACTTTTTCTTCTAATTTTATATTAATACTATCAATATCTTCTTTTAATTGATCTAGTGTTGTAGCTCCTATAATATTGCTAGTAACAAATGGCTTGGCATTTATATATGCTAGAGCCATTTGTGCTGGATTTAAATTATTTTCTTCAGCAATTTTTACATATTCTTCAGTACATTTAACAGCAATTGGATTCAAATATCTTGTAAATTCTTTGAATAAAGTTAATCTCGCTTTTTCTGGCCATTTATTATTTAAATATTTTCCACTTAGGACGCCAAAACCAAGAGGTGAATATGCAAGAAGTCCGCATTTTTCTCTTACAGAAACTTCAGCAAGACCTACTTCATAAGTTCTATTTAAAAGATTATACGGATTTTGTATACTCATAATTCTTGATAATTTTTTTTCTTCAGCAATTTTTATTAATTGCATTGCACCCCAGGGAGTTTCATTGGAAATACCAATATTTCTTACCATTCCCTTTTTAACAATATCATCTAAAATACCCAAAGTTTCTTCTAAAGGGATGGAGTCGTCACTTTCGTCATGTTCATAACCTAATTGTCCGAAAAAGTTTGTTTTTCTATCTGGCCAATGTAATTGATAAAGATCTAAATAATCTGTTTTTAATCTTTTTAAACTATCTTCCAAAGCTTTAGTTATATTTTTTTTATCTAATCTTGTTTCTTCCCCTCTCATCCATTTCATACCACTTCTGCCAGTAACTTTTGAAGCTAAAATAATTTTATCTCTATTATTTTTTTGTTCAAACCACTCGCCTATATATGATTCAGTTCTTCCGTATGTTTCTTCTCTTGGTGGAACAGCATAAAGTTCTGCAGTATCAAAAAAATTAATACCATTCTCAACTGCATAATTCATTTGTTCGAAAGCATCTTCTTTAGTGTTTTGTTCGCCCCAAGTCATTGTTCCTAAACAAATCAAGCTAACATCTATATCCGTATTTCCTAATTTTTTAAATTGCATCGTAATAATTTTTTGATTTAATTGTAATTAACTTTACATTATTAATTTTAAAGTATTATTATTAAATAAAATTAATTATCAATATTTTTTTGGTAAAAATTATGATTGACAGAAACTTCTCAACAGCAACTAAATCTCAAGCACAAGTTGATCAAGGTTTAAGAAGCTATATGCTTAGAATCTATAATTATATGGCTACAGGGCTTGGTTTAACCGGTTTAACCGCATATTTTGTTGCTATCACTCCAAGTTTATTTAATGCTATATATGGAACACCACTTTACTGGTTAGTAGCGTTAGCTCCCCTTGGTTTTGTTTTTTATTTAAGTGCAAGACTACACAAAATTAGTTTTTCTACTGCTCAAACTGTATTCTGGATATTCTCAGGTGTAATGGGGCTTTCCATGGCATATATATTTATTGCTTTTACAGGTGCAAGTATTGCACGTGTATTCTTTATTACGGCTGGAACTTTTGCTGGAATGAGTCTATATGGTTACACAACTAAAAAAGATTTATCTGGTTGGGGTTCTTTTTTATTTATGGGATTAATTGGAATTATTATTGCATCTATTGTTAATATTTTCCTAAAAAGCCCTATGCTTTATTATGTTATTTCTTGGATAGGAGTTTTAGTCTTTGTTGGACTAACTGCATATGATACACAAAGAATTAAAGAAATGTATTATGCATCTGATCATCCTGAAATAAGCGGAAAAAAAGCAATTATGGGAGCATTAAAACTATATTTAGATTTTATAAATCTATTTATTATGCTTCTTCATATATTTGGTCAAAGAAGATAAATTTAAAAAAAAGCTCAAATTTTCTTTGGGCTTTTTTTTTAATAATAAAATCTTTACAAAATAAATCTAAAAATTATTTTCTTCAATAAAAGTAAGATGACAAAAGCTATTAAAGATAATCCTAAATTATGGAAACAAGTTGTTTCTAAAATAAAATCAGAATCATTATATGGTACAAAAGCTGGTGAATGGAGTGCAAGAAAAGCTCAGGTAGCTGTAAAAAGATATAAAAAAGCCGGTGGAGGATATAAAGATTTAAAAGATTCTAATAATTCTTTAGATAAATGGACAAAACAAGATTGGAGAACAAAGTCTGGAATGAACTCCTCTGATACAGGTGAAAGATATTTGCCAGCAAAAGCTATTAAAGCATTATCAAAAAAAGAATATATTAGTACTTCTGAAAAAAAAAGAAAAGATATGCTTAAAGGAAAACAATTTAGCAAGCAACCAAAATTAATTGCAAAAAAAATAAAAAAATATAGAACTTAAATATTAAAAATGAATGAAATAAAATTTGAACCACAATTAACACCAAAAGAAATGTTAAAATTAGGTGTCTTCGGCGGTTATTATTTTGAAGGAAAGCATGATGAATATCCTAAAGATTGGTTTAAAAATGCCAGACTTAGTAATTCGGGATATGACATTGGCCTAAACTGTTTCAAAATTGATTCTGGGCAATCAAGAAAGGAATGGGTAAAAAAAGGATGGATCACAAAAGAAGACCCTCTTGGTTGGTTTCAATGGTATTGCAGATATACTTTAGGAAGAAGAATGGAGCAATTAGATAATTTTCAAATTAATCGCTGGGCTGCATTTGGTCCTAGACATATAGGGGGAATTAAAGCAAACTGTGAACCAGGTAATTTAGAATGTCGTCCAAGACAAAGACAGGCTTTGTTACACTGGGCATACGACCCTTTTATATAATTTTATTATGCGTATTTTTTTAATATTACTAGGATTCCAAATTACATGGGCGGGTTGTATATTTGGTGAATATTTCGACTATCCTTGGTTGGGTGTTATAATTGGCATATTATATTTAATTTTATTTTACTTTTATACTGAAGATAAAAAGTTTGCTTTTAAGACAATTGCAATTTTTTCAGTCCCTGGATATATTTTTGATAGTTCTCTTCAAGCACTAAAAATTTATAAAATTGAAAGCGACTTGATTATTGGCTACTTACCAGTTTGGATGATAATTTTGTGGCCTACTTTCACAACTTTATTTGTTCAAGTTTTAAATTTTCTAAGAAATAAACCAATTTTAGCAATAATTTTGGGTATGACTCTTGGACCTGGAGCATATTACTCTGGAGTTCCTCTAGGCATTGCTTCTTATACTAGTACTAGTTTAGGATTAGGATTAATGGCTATTTTTTGGGGCGCTTTAATGTTTTTATATTCAATTTATATAAAAATTACTAAACCAATTTCTGATTTATAAATTTTAAAAAGCTTTCTCTGTCTGCATTACCACAGACATAATATTTTCTAAAATTATTTTTTTTTAGCAACTTTTCTATTTCTTTACTTAAGCATATACACTCAATACTACTTAAATATTTCTTTAACTTATATTTTAAAATTAAATTATTAAAAGCATGCGCGGTTCTTTTAGAAAAAAAGGAAATAAAGTTTAGCTGATTTGATTTTATTACTTTTAGAATTGAATTATTAATGTTTTTAACTTTATTTGATTCATAAACAACAACTTTTTTTATATTAAATTTTTTTGATTTTAAAATAGATTCTAAATTAACTGTGGTTTGTTTTGATGATATATATACTAATCTTTCTTTTTTATTTTTAATTTTTTCTTTTATAACTTTAATTAAATTTAAAACATTCCCGTTTGCTGAAAAAACTTTTTTGATATTATTTTTTAAACATTCTTTTTTTGTATCTTTACCAACACAAAAAACCTTATTTTTAAAAGATTTTAAATAATTTTTTGAAAATTTAACAGCATTTGAGCTGGTAAAAATTATTGTGTCTGCTGAAATAATATCTTTAATTTTATCTTTACTTAATTTTACTGATTTTATTTCCAACATAGGATTGCAAAGAATTCTAAAATTTTTAAGGTTTATATCTTTCTTTATCTCATTTAGTTGATTTTTTGGGCGAGTTAAAAGCAATGTTTTTTTATAATCCATACCTTTTAAAAAATTTTTTCCAAATTTCTTTTTTAATAAATTTGCAACTCTTGTTCCTAAAATCTCTGGTATATCTAAGTTTCCTTTTGATTTATGGATAAACATACCGTTTCCATAATTTGGAACACTGACTAAAAAATTTATAGAATTTTTAACAATCTTAGCATATGCCCCAACAGGACTGTCACAGTCAGCATTAATTTTTTCAAGAAACTTTCTCTCTGTCAAAACTTCTATTGAAGTTCTGGCGTCATTGATATTTTTTATTAAGTTATTGATATTATTATCTTTATTTCTTATTGTAATTGCTATTGCCCCCTGTCCTCCTGCTGGTGTAAACATTGATGTATCTAGTATTTTTTTTTTATCGTAATTAATACCTAATCTTTTTATTCCAGCTACAGCAAGAATAATTGCATCAAATTTATTGTTTTTAAATTTTTTTATTCTCGTTTCTATATTCCCTCTAATGTACTTTACATTTAATTCTGGTCTTATACTTTCTATTTGTTTTTTTCTTCTAATAGATGACGTGCCGATAATTGTTTTTTTTGGTAATTTACTAAACATATTTTTTTTACTTATTAAAACATCTCTAGGATCCTCTCTTTTTAAAAATGCTCCAATTTTAATTTTACTATTAATTTTAGATGGAATATCTTTTGCAGAATGGATAGCTATATCAATTTTCTTTTTCAACAGCAAATCATCAATTTTTTTAGTAAAAAAACCCTTATAACCTGAGTCTTGAATTTTTGATTTATTAATATCACCTTCTGTTTTTATTTTTACAATCTTAAAAGAAAAGTTTTTAGCATTAGATGTTTTTTTAAGTTTTTCTAAAAAAATGTTTGTTTGTTTTAATGCTAACTTACTTCCTCGAGTTCCAATTTTTAATTGCGTAATTATTTTAGACATTTAATTTATATAAATAATAAAATTAAAAAAAATTAATTATAACCAATGTTTTTTTATTATGATAGTTCTTGGAATTGAAACAAGTTGTGATGAAACAGCGGCTTCAGTTGTTCAATCAAAAAACAATAAGATAAAGATATTATCTAATATTTTATATTCTCAATTTAAAGAGCATAAGGATTATGGTGGAGTTGTTCCAGAAATTGCTTTTAGAGAACATGTAAAGCTTATAGATAAAATAATTTTAAAAGCACTTGTTAGGGCAAAAAAAAAATTTAAAGATTTAGATGCTATTGCTGCCACTGGTGGCCCTGGTTTGCATGGAGGATTATTGATAGGTACAACAATTGGAAAAAGTTTATCATTGTCAATAAACAAACCATTTATACCAATTAATCATTTAGAAGGACACATACTTTCTCCAATAATAGAATATGATTTAAAGTTTCCATACTTAACTTTATTAGTAACTGGAGGTCATACAATGATGATTATTGCACACAAAGTTGGAAAATACGAAATTCTTGGCATGACTTTAGATGATGCTTTAGGAGAAGCATTTGATAAAGTTGCAAAATTACTCAATATCGGGTTTCCCGGAGGTCCGCAAATAGAAAAATTAGCATTAAAAGGAACTCCTTCAATAGAACTTGCTAAACCACTTATTAATTCGAATGATTGTAATTTTTCATTTTCTGGGTTGAAAACAAGTGTTTTAAGAATTTTAGATTCAAAAAAGAACAAGTCAAAAAAATTTAAATCAAATATGTGCTCAAGTTTTCAACACACTATTTTAAGTATAATTAAAAAAAAAAGTGAATTAGGTTTAAAAATTTTTAAAAAAAAATTTCCTAATAAAAAAAAAAACTTTGTTATTGTAGGTGGAGTTGCTTCTAATAATTTTTTAAGAAAAAATCTTGAAGAATTTGCAAATATAAATAATTTCGATTTATTTGTTCCAATGAAAAGTTTATGTACGGATAATGCCGCAATGATTGCTTTAGTTGCTTTAAAAAAATTTAATAAAAAAAATAAAAATAATTTTACTTTTCAACCTTTACCTAACTGGCATATTTAATATATTATTAATTATATTTTTTTGAAAAATTAATATGGGTTACTGGCTAATAAAATCTGAACCAAGTAAAGGAATGTGGAATGCTATTAAAAAAAAAGGTTCTAAAGGTTGTTTCTGGAAAAGGGTTAGAAATTTTCAAGCAAGAAATTATATGAAGGAGATGAAAAAAGGAGATCAATGTTTTTTTTACCATTCTGTTGATGAAAGACAAATTATTGGAGTTGTTGAAGTAACTAAAGAATTTTATCCAGATGAAACAGATGGTACTGGTAAATTTGTCTTAGTAGATGTTAAAACAAAAAAAAAATTAAAAAGACCAGTGTCATTAAGTGAAATTAAATCTAATCCTAGTTTATCTAATCTAGCACTTGTAAAACAATCTCGGTTATCAGTAATGCCTGTTGATTCTAAATCATGGAAAATTATTTGTAAATCTGGCGAATATAATTAATGAATAAACTAATAAAAGCTGAAAACTTTGCAGCTCATTTAAAAAATTCAAAATTAAATAAAGAAAAATATAAAGAATTATATAAAGAATCCATAGAAAATAATGATGAATTTTGGAATAAGGTTGGCCAAAGAATTTCCTGGAAAAAAAAATATGATAAAATTAAAGAATTTAGTTATCAAAATAATGTTTACATAAAATGGTATTTAAAAGGAGAGCTTAATGTTTGTTATAACTGTCTGGATAGACACCTACAAAAAAGAGGAAATAAAACTGCAATTATTTGGGAGGGAGATGACCCAAACCAATCTAAAAAAATAACATATAAAGAATTGTATATTGAAGTTTGTAAATTCTCTAATGCTTTAAAGGATTCTGGAATTAAAAAAGGAGATGTTGTTACAATTTACATGCCAATGATTCCTGAAGCAGCTATTGCAATGCTAGCATGCTCAAGAATTGGAGCTATTCACTCAGTAGTTTTTGGAGGTTTTTCTGCAGATTCTCTAGCTGAAAGAATTAATGACTGCGATTCAAATTTAATAATTACTTCAGACTTTGGTGTTAGAGGTGGAAAAAAAATTCCTTTAAAAGAAAATGCTGATAAAGCTGCTGAAAAAACTCCATGTTTAAAAAAAATGATAGTTGTAAAAAAAACAGGGGATAAAATACCATGGAATAATCAAAAGGATTTTTGGTATCATGAATTAATGGAATCCGCTTCGGATATTTCTCCTCCTGAAAATATGAATTCTGAAGATCCCTTATTTATTTTATACACTTCAGGATCTACTGGTAAACCAAAAGGTGTGCTTCATACATCTGGGGGATATATCGTATATGCATCTTTTACTCATGAATATATTTTTGATATTAAGGAAGACGATATTTATTGGTGTACAGCTGATGTAGGTTGGATTACTGGACACAGCTATATTATTTATGGACCACTAGCAAATGGTTCTACAACTTTAATGTTTGAGGGTGTTCCTAATTTTCCAGATAGTTCTAGATTCTGGCAAGTTGTAGATAAGCATAAAGTTAATATATTTTATACTGCTCCAACTGCAATAAGAGCTTTAATGAAAGAAGGAGAAGATCCATTAAAAAAAACAAATAGAGATTCTCTTAGAATTCTTGGAACTGTTGGTGAACCAATTAATCCTGAGGCTTGGATGTGGTATTACGAACATGTTGGGAAAAAAAACTGTCCAATTGTTGATACATGGTGGCAAACGGAAACTGGAGGAATTTTAATTACTCCTATTCCAGGAGTTACTGATTTGAAACCTGGATCAGCGACATTACCATTTTTTGGTGTACAACCTGAAATAGTAGACAAGAAAGGGGATGTTCTAAAAGGTGAATGCGAGGGAAATTTATGTTTATCTGCATCTTGGCCTGGCCAAATGAGAACAGTATATAAAGATCACCAAAGATTTAAAGATACTTATTTTTCTACGTATAAAGGTAAATATTTTACTGGGGATGGTAGTAGAAGAGATAAAGATGGTTATTATTGGATAACTGGCAGAGTTGATGATATTATTATAGTTTCAGGACATAATTTAGGAACTGCTGAAATTGAAAGTGCTTTAGTAGGTCATAACAGTGTTGCAGAATCAGCTGTCGTAGGCTACCCGCATGATATCAAAGGGTGGGGTGTTTATGCTTATGTAACTTTAAAAACCGGATTTAAAGAATCTGATGAATTAAAAAAAGAATTAATAAACGAAGTAAGAAAAGTAGTTGGTCCTATAGCATCGCCAGATTTGATACAATGGGCTCCTGGACTACCTAAAACACGATCAGGAAAAATAATGAGAAGAATACTTAGGAAAATTGCTGCTGATGAAAGTGAACAATTAGGAGATGTTTCAACGCTCGCAGACCCAGGCGTTGTTAATGATTTAGTTCAATCTCGTTTAAACAAAAAAACAAATACCTAAAAATCTATACATCTACCTTTGATTTCCCAATCACCATATCTAGTTGGGTTTAATTTTTTTGCTTTTTTTTTTAATTTACTATTATTTTTATTTTTTTTTTTTTTTTTAATTTTTTGCATATTAATTGTAGAATAATATAGTTCAGTGAAAAAAAAAATCAAAATAGCACCCTCAATATTAGCAAGTGATTTTTCATCTCTTGGGGAAGAAATTACTAGTATAAGTAAAGCCGGAGCAGATTATATTCATTTTGATATAATGGATGGCAATTTTGTGCCAAACTTAACTTTTGGTCCTAATACAGTAAAATCATTAAGAAAGTACTCAAAAAAAATATTTGATGTTCATTTAATGATAAAATCTGTCGATGATTTCTTGATTCCATTTATAAAAGCAGGGGCTGATATAATTTCTTTTCATCCAGAAAACGTAAAAAATGTGGAAAAAACTATTAAAAAAATAAAGTCTAATAAAAAAAAGGTAGGACTAGTTTTGAATCCTAATATTAATGAAAAAAAAATTTTCCCTTACTTAAAAAAAATAGATTTAGTACTTGTTATGAGCGTATATCCAGGTTTTGGTGGACAAAAATTTATGAATAGTCAGATAAAAAAAATTCAGAATATTTATAAAAAAACTCAAATGGAAAAATTAAATATTGATATTGAAGTTGATGGTGGAATCAAATCAAGCAATGCTAATAAGGTAATTGAAGCTGGTGCTAATGTTTTAGTGGCCGGAACAGCGTGTTTTAAAGGTGGAAAAAAATTTTATAAAAAAAATATTTTGAGCCTAAGAAAATCGAAATAGAAAAAATGACTTCAACAAAAATTAGAAATTTTTATTTTCAAAGGTCTGTTGAAAAATTAAAAAAAATAAAATTTTTACTTTCTAAATTTTTTTACAGTTCACCAATTTACGGAAAATTAAATTTTGATGAAATATCAAGTTTTAAAGAGTTAATAATACCTAATTTATGGAATGGAGATGTAGAAAAAATAAAAATTTTTTTAAAAGATAAATCACATAATAATTCTAATTTAAAAAATCCGTTTTTTTTTTATTATCATTCTTTTGACTTCTTAAATGATTTAAAAGAAATAAATAACGAAAAATTGAGAATATATGGACGTGAAAAAACATCAGTTTGGATAAAAAAAAATAATAGCTGGAAATCAAGATTGTGGGATGACTTTATGCTTGCTTCAAGAGTATGTAATTGGATACAAAATTATAATCTTTTTTTTAGTACATCTGATGAAGAATTTAAAAAAAAATTATTCAACTCAATTTTAAAACAAGCTGAACATTTAGTAAAAAATTTTTCTAATCAAAAAAGGAATTCAGACTTAATAAGAATAATAAAGGCGCTTATTTATATAAGTATATTTATTAGTAATAAAAACTATTACTATCAAATTGCTATCTTTAATCTAAAATCAGAATTGACCAACCAAATACTAAAAGATGGATGCCATTTTCAAAGAAACCCTGGAATTCATATACAAGTTTTAAAAGATCTTTTAGATATAAGAACTGTTTTAAATTCAGCTAAAAAAAATGTATTTTTTGATTTGCAGAACGCTATTAAAAATATGTCTATTGCATATCGTTTTTTTTTACACAAAGATAATTCATTAGCAAATTTTAATGGAGCTAATAATATAGATGAAAAAGAAATAAAAAATATCATCTCAGAAATTCCTAAACCAATAAAAAGTCCTAGAGAATTGCATGAAGGTGGTTTTCAAAGAGTTGATGTTAAAGATACAATTTTAATAGCAGACTGTGGAATACCAAAAAACTATGATGCAACTTATAAAGCACATTCTTGCTCAACAGCTTTTGAATTAAGTTACAAGAAAAAAAAAATTATAATTAATTCATTGCCAAGTTTAAATGAAAATATGAATAAAGCGACTGCCGCACATTCTACTTTAACTCTTAATAATACTAATTCTTATAAAATTTTGAAAAATAACCATTTGTCAAGAGTACCGGACAATCTTAAAGTAAAAAGAGTTGAAAGGTATGGCGCAAATATAATTGAAATCGAAAATTATGGTTATAAAAATCAATATGATGCTATTCATAAAAGATTAATTTATATAGATAAAGAGGGTTTGGATATAAGAGGAGAAGACAATATTTATTGTCCAATGGAAATAGATTTTGATATAAGATTTTTTTTAGATATGGGTCTAAAAACATTAGTCACAAATAGTGGAAAAAATATTTTGTTAAGACTTGCAAACAATTCCGGGTGGAAATTTTCCTCTTCCCTCGATTCACTAGATATAATATCAAATAGAAATCTAAATATTAACAAACAGCCAATAACTAATGAACATATTTTATTAAATGGTAAAACTAAAGAATTAATAACTGTAATTAAATGGGCTTTTAAAAAATATTAGAATGGAAAAAATTATTTTTTTTTCAATTTTCAATTTTTTACTTTCAATATTTTCTATAAAATATTTAAAGCAATATTTAGAAAAAAAGAAAATATTTGATGTACCTAATCAAAGGAGTAGCCATTCTGTGCCGGTACCAAAAGGGGGAGGATGGGTAATTTTTATCAGTATCATTGGAATCATTCTTATTTTTGACCCTTATGATAAAATACCAGCAATAACCGCTATAACTGGGCTAGCCCTTTTGTCATGGTTAAATGATTTAAAGAATATTAAAGTTTATTTTCGGTTGATATTTCAATTTATATTTATTTCAATTTATTTTTTCTATTTATATTTATCAGGATTTTATGAACACCAACAAATAATTTATATTTTGATACCTATATTTGTTTTCATATGGTTTATAAATATTTTTAATTTCATGGATGGCATAGATGGTATTAGTGCATCTATGACTATAACAATTTGTTTAGGAATAATTATTGCATATTTAACAAGTAATTCAGATTATTTTCCAACTTTTGAAATCTTAATAATATCTTCATGCTTAGCTTTTTTATATTGGAATTGGGATCCAGCAAAAATATTTCTTGGCGACATTGGAAGTATTCTTTTAGGATTTGTATGTATATTATCTTTATATTGGTTATCACTTGAAAAAAATACATGGCACTGGGTTATTTCCCTGCCAATGTATTATGTGCTAGATACATCTATAACTTTAATAAAAAGATTAATAGAAAGAAAAAAACTTTGGAAAGCTCATAAAGAACATTTTTATCAAAAAGCAGTACAATCAGGAATGAGTCATAAAGAAGTAGTTTTTTCAATTTTAATATTACAAATTTTAGTAATATCTACTTGTTATTTTGTCAAAAATCCAATTTTAGCAGTTTCTTTAGTATTTATTGAAAGTTTAGGATTAATAATTTATTTCTCTTCAAAATATAAAAAGAGTACCTAATATATAGTACATGTTTTCTTTTTTTAGAAATAAGGCCAATCTTGTTTATTTACATGACATTTTTATAACAGCGATATGTTTTAATTTATCAATATACCTTAGATTAGGTTCTGATTTTAATTCTATACCTCAGACTATTATATTTTATGGAACACTGATTATAACCATGCTTGGCGCGATTGTTTATAGATATACAGGACTTTATAAAGGAATATGGAGGTATGCTTCAATAAATGACTTAATTAATATTGTAAAAGCAACAAGCATTACTATTTCAGCATTCTTAATTCTAATGTTTGCAATAACAAGATTGGAAAGTTTTCCAAGATCTGTTTTATTCATAAATTGGTTTGTTTTAATAATGTCACTGTCAGGATCTAGAGCTATTTACAGGTTATATAAAGATAAAAAACTTTTTTTAGGATCCATTACAAAGAATGAAAATTCAATACCAGTACTTTTAATTGGAGCTACTGATAGGGCTGAATTATTTATAAGAGAAATGAGTCGAAGTATTAATCCTACTCACAAAATTATAGGGATTTTAGATATTAATAAAAACAAGATTGGTAGATTTATTAGGGATGTAGAAATTTTAGGATCAGTTCAAGAAATTTCAAAAATTATTGTTAAATTAGAAAAAAATAATAAAAGAAATAGACCTCAAAAAGTTATTATTGCAAACAATGATTTAGAAGGAAATATAGTAAGGGATCTTTTAACATTCACAGATAAAACTGGGATATCTTTAGCAAGACTTCCAAAAATAACTGATCTTGAAAGTGATATTAATAATGAAAAATTGAAAGTAAAGCCGATTGATGTTTTTGATTTGTTATCAAGACCACAAGCTTTATTGGACAGAGATGCAATGAAAAAATTTATATTTAATAAGAAAATATTAGTAACTGGTGCCGGAGGAACTATTGGTTCAGAACTAGTTAATCAAATTATGAATTATGAACCTAAAGAAATTATTATTCTCGATAATTCTGAGTTTCTTTTATACAAAATTGAAAAAGAAATTGAAGATAAAAGTAAGAAAATAAAAATTAATTCTATTTTAGCTGATGTAAAAAATTCAAAAGGTATCGATAATATTATAAATATTAATAGACCTGATATTATATTCCACGCAGCTGCATTAAAGCATGTTCCAATAGTAGAAAATAATCCGTTAGAAGGAATATTAACAAATATATTGGGTACTATAAATATAGCGGATGCTTGTAATAAATATAATGTTTCCGAAATGGTTTTAATTTCAACTGATAAAGCTGTAAATCCTTTTAGTGTTATGGGTGCCACAAAAAGAATTAGTGAAAAATATTGTCAAAGTTTAGCAAATTCTTCAAAAACTAATTTTAAAATTGTTAGATTTGGTAATGTTTTAGGATCAACAGGCTCAGTTGTGCCATTATTTCAAAAGCAGTTAGAAAATGGAGGGCCTTTAACTGTTACGCACCCAAAAATGAAAAGGTATTTTATGACTGTTAGAGAGGCTGTAGAATTAGTTATTCAATCTGCAACATTAGAAAATAGAAATATACAAGGAGGTATATTTGTTCTCGAAATGGGGCAACCAATTGCAATAATAGAAATAGCTGAACAACTAATTAGATTAGCCGGATTAAGACCAAATAAGGATGTTTTGATCAAATATACTGGTTTAAGACCTGGAGAAAAAATCCAAGAAGAACTACATTATAAAAATGAAAAATTTATCAAAACAAAAAATAAATCTATTTTTGTAGTAAAACCTAAAACAGAATCTCAAAAAAAGTTATCTAGAATGTTAAAAAATTTAATAGAACATGCAAAAAACGGTAAAATGCAAGAGTGCTACAAATTAATGTCAATAATAGTTCCAGAATATAAAAAAACAAAAGTTGAAAATTTACAAAACAAAAGAGTTGTCTAATAAAATAAAAATAAAAAAAGCACTTATCTCAGTATATGACAAAACAAATATATTAGATTTAGCTAAATTTTTATTAGCTAATAATGTAGAAATTTATTCTTCTGGCGGTACTTATAAATATTTAAAAGAAAATAATATAAAAGCTCTTGAAATATCTAAATATACAAAATCTCCTGAAATTCTAGATGGGAGAGTTAAAACTCTTCACCCAAAAATACATGGAGGTATACTTGCAAAAAGAAGTGTTCCTAAACATTTAAAGGAATTAAAAAAAAATAAAATTAATTTAATTGATCTCATAATAGTAAATTTATATCCCTTCAAAAAGACTGTTGAGTCTAAAAGCTCCTTTAGGGAATGTATAGAAAATATTGACATTGGAGGCCCAACCTTAATTAGAGCATCTGCAAAAAATTTTGACTATGTCACAACAATAATTGACCCAGATGATTATCATCAATTTGTAGATGAAATGAAAAAAAATAAAAACTATATTTCAAAAAAAACAAGACTTAATTTAGCCACTAAAGCATTTAACGAAATCTCTATATATGATATGGATATATCTAATTGGTTCTCAAAAATTTGTAATAATAAAACTGAGAATTTTTTTATCCAATCAAAAATAAAAAAAAAATTAAGATACGGTGAAAACCCAAAACAAAAAGCTGCTATTTATAAAAATACTGCAGTTTTAAATAATAAAAATTCTTTTTTTAATATGAAAATCATTCAAGGGAAAGAGCTTAGCTATAACAATATAAATGATATGCAAGCAGGTTGTTTACTAGCAGATGAAATAAATAAGCCATGCGTAGTTATTATAAAACACGCTAATCCTTGTGGAGTTAGTAAAAGCAATAATTTACTGGGCGCATATAAAAGTGCGTTTAACTGTGATCCTATAAGCGCATTTGGAGGAATTATTATTATTAATGGTAGGGTTGATGAAAAACTAGCAAAAGAAATTTCAAAAACTTTTGTAGAAATAATTGTTGGAAAAAAAATAAGTGAAGAAGCAAAAAATATTTTACAAGATAAAAAAAATTTAATAATAATTGAAACAAAAACTTTTAAACAATTTAAACCTTTAAAAGAAATTAAATCTATGTCTGATGCTTATTTGATTCAAACTCCAGATAATTTATATAGTAAAAAAAATAATTTAAAATTTATTACAAATAAAAAACTTAAATCAAAAGAAATTGAAGATTTACTTCTTGCAGAAAAAATTTGTAAGTATGTGAAATCAAATGCAATTGTTTATGTTAAAAATAATTGTTCAGTTGGAATAGGCGCAGGTCAAATGAATAGGCTTGATTCTGCAAAAATTGGTGCAGAAAAAGCAAAAAAATTTTTTAATAAAAATATTTTAAAAGGGTCTTTTGTTGCATCAGATGCTTTTTTTCCATTTCCAGACAGTATAGATGTATTTGGAAAATTTGGTGTAAAAGGAATTGTCCAACCTGGAGGATCAGTTAAAGATAAGGAAGTTATTGAAAGAGCAAATAAATATAAAATTGCAATGGCTTTTAGTAATATGCGTCATTTTAAACATTAAAAGTTATTTAACTAAGTTAGGCCCTATAAAATTACCAAAACCTCTCGGACCTTCTCCAACCTTTATTTTTTTTTTTACATCTAAGTTTTTACTATTTAATATAACTACTTCACTATCAAACCAATTTACTACGAAAATTTCTTTTTTTTTTGCATAAAAATTTATACCCTCTGGATACTCTCCAACATCTAAAGTTTTTATATTTTTTTTATTTACGGAATCTATAACAGAAATTGTATTTTCATGCTGATTTGTTACAAATGCACGGCTACCTTCTTGGTTGAATGCTATTGCATAAGGTGACTTTCCTACTTTAATTGTTTTAATTTTTTTATAATCTTTCAACTCGAAAACACTAACATCATTACTCTTTACATTTGCAACATACAAAAATTTGTTATCAGGACTTAAAGCAACAGCAAAAGGTCTCTTACCTGCTTTTAAAACTCTTTCCACTTTAAAATTACTAATATTTACTACTGACACAGTATGATCATCTCTATTTGCGACATAAAATTTAGAATTTTTTAAATTTGTATCTATTCCTGCGGGTGATTTTCCTACAGATATTTCTTTAATTAATTTTAAAGTATTTGTATTTATAACCCTTACTTTATGATCATACCAATCTGCAACTAGTAAAAGTTTGTCATCTTTAGTTAAAGCAATACCCAATGGTCCTTTTCCTAAAGAAATATTTTTAATATTTTCTAATTTTAATCCGTCAATTATAGATATTTCCTTACTTTCAGGGTTGCTGACATATATTCTTTTTCCATTTTTTGCCACAACTACTCCCGCAGGCTTAGCCCCAACATAAATTTCTTTTACAACTTTATAAGTTTCAAGATCAATTACGCTAACACTGTTTGATAATTGATTTGTAATATATGCAAAATCACTTGAATGAGAAGCTTTTAAAAAAATTATAAAGAATATCAAAAAACTAGTAAGGAAATTCTTCATATATTTTTAATTATTTTTCTAATTTACTTTTTAAATTATTTAACCCAGCCTGAAAAAATTCTGTAACAGCTTTTATTGCAGCTGCTTCATTTAATTCTGGAGGTGGGTCATTATTTACATAAGCTCTATAAAATGCCGCTTTCCATAAAACAGTTGATGATCCATCGTCATTTGCTTTTACTGAAATATTTGCCGTGTAGGTATTTACTGGAAAATTTTTTATATCTACTTCAGTAATTGATGTTTTGTACATCATTTTTTCATCACTATAATTTTCAAGTTTTTGTTTAATTGGAGTATTATTTCTAGGAGAATAATAAATAGTCCTATTTTTTCCATCACTTTCAACTTTTGAAATTGAGGGATGCCAATTATTAATATTCCCAAAATCTTTAATTATATTCCAAACATCTTCAGGTTTTGCTTTAATAGTAATTGATTCTTTAATTTTTTGTCTTGTTGGCCCATGTGAACTTGCAACATCAATCATGGTAAAAAATATTAGAAAAATTAAGGTAAATTTAAATTTAAACATATAAATAATATTAATTTTTTTTATTTTTAAATCTATACTTATAATACTAAAAGTAATTAAAAAAATTATGTTAACAAAGTATAGTTTATTAATGCAATTTTGATGGCCTTTATAAAAGATTTTTTTAGAAAAATTAAAAAACCTAAATACTCAATAAAAGCAGCTAGTAAAAATTTTAAGTTTGAGATAAATAATTTAGTAAAAAAATATAATCCAGATCAAATTATTGAAACTGGCTCTTATAAAGGATTAGGGTCAACATTGGTATTTGCAAAAACAAAAATACCTGTAATTTCTATTGAGTGTAATAAAGATTATGCAATGAAAGCAAGAAAAAATCTTAAAAATTATCACAATGTTATAATTTTAAATGCACATTCACTTAAAAAAAAAGAACTTATAAAATTTATAAATAATTATAAATACAAATACCCAAAAAATGTAAAAAGAGAGGTTGATGATAAATTTTTTTATCAATACAAAAATGAAATTAATGTAAATTCAGATTTTGAAAATGCTTTACCTTTTTTAATAAACAATGATAAAAGACAAATTGTTTTTCTTGATTCCGCTGGAGGGGTAGGATATCTAGAATTTAAAACATTTATGAAATTGCCAAAAAAATTTTTAAGAAATAAAATTCTTGTCTTAGACGATGTAATGCATGTGAAACATTATAGATCTATTAAAGATTTAAAAAAGATGGGGTGTAATCCTAAGGTGATAAATAACAGATTTGCATATTTATCATTTATAAAATAATTTTTTAAACTACTTGAGGTTTTACATCGAAAGCAATACAAATTCTTTCTTCTTTAGAATTAAAAGGAATTGTTCTGTGAAAAACAGATGATGGAAAAAAAACAACATCTCCAACTTTTACTGGGTAAGTTTTAGTAGGAAAATTTTCGTGTTTCTTAGGGTAATTGTCTCCATGTAAACTTAATTCAATTGCTCCTTCATTAGGGTCTTTTTTTTCTTTAGGTATAGAAAGATAGACAGAGCCACTAACCCAACCCTCTTCATGAATATGAGAATCTAAATGGCCACCTGATTGCATCTTTACATACCATGAACTATTAAAATCCACATTTTTTGGAAATTGTTTCACAAAAATGGATTCTTTATCCTTATCTTTATTTTTTTTATAATAATCTTCAATAGCTTTTGATATTAATTTAGCTAAAGTTTTAAAAGATCCTTCTGATCTTTTAAATAGATTACCGGATGATTGCGTTCCATGATGAAGCCTACTTTGTGTGCGTTTTGATATCTCTTCTTTTTGAATATCTTGTAATAATTCTTTTAGTAATGGACTATCAGGTTCAGATAGTTCTTTTATAGACATGTGTGCAGCAAATTCTAAAGGATTAATACAAAAATTATATTGGTCTTTTATTTTAAAATTTATTGCATGATGGCTTGATAAAGTTGCTAAAAAAGGTGAATCGTTTTTTTTATTTTTAATAATATTATCTAATTCAGTTTTAAACTGCTCGTATTTTTCAGTTTTATATAAACAATATAAAGACCTTTCTTGCCAGTCAAAAATTTTAGCTTTTTGAAAATGTTCTAGAGCTTTTTCAAGTTCATTGTTGTCACTCAAAAATACTGCTAAATTATAATTTGCTTGTGGATGATCTGGTTGAACTTCTACTGCTTTATTTAATTTATCTAAACCTTCATTTATTTCACCTTTATGCCAAAGTGCATCGCCTAAACTTGTTAAAGTCTCAGGATTATTTTCATTAAAAGATAATGATTTTTTAAATTCTTCAATTGCTTCATCCAGCGAACCGCTTGTTCTCAAACCAGCTGCTAAATTAAAGTGATTTCTTGCATCAGGTTGGATAGATAAAGCTTTTTTGTAATATTCAATTGCTTCATCTAGTTCTCCTTGCGCTTGAACTGCTGTTCCCAATGCACCAATTGCTTCATGAAAATCTGGTTTTAATTCAATTGCTTTTTCAAAACTTTCTATAGCCTTTTTGTTATCTTGTAAATTTTGATAAATTAAACCTAAATTAAAATAGGCATTTAGAAAATCTGGTTTTATGCTGATTGCTTTTTCATAACTTATTCTTGCTTCATTGCCTCTACCTTGTCTATGTAAAATTGACCCCATATTAAAATGAGTTTCTGCGCTATTTTCATTAATTTGTAAAGCTTGCTGATATACTTTAATTGCTTCTTCTGGTTGGCCCTTACTATCTAAAATTACACCGTAAATATTCAAACAAGTTATATTATCAGGAAATTGTTTAAGTAAATTTTTAACTTCGACTTCAGCCTCATCTAAATTCCTTGATTCGTATAATTTAATTAACTCTTGTAACTGCTCTTGTGTTGGTTGTGTCATAAAAAAATATTATACTAATTTAAAAAAAAATTTAACAAATTAAATGAAAACATATTTTTCAATTATTAAAACTAATTTAGGAAATATATACGCCGAAGCAACAAATAAAAATTTAATAAAATTATATTGGACAAATAAACAAATTAAAAATCAAAAACAAACAAAAAATAGAATTTTAGTTAATTTAGAAAAACAATTAATTAACTACTTAAAAGGAAAAAAAATTAAATTTAATATTCCTCTATATATGAAAGGTTCCGTTTTTCAAAAAAAGGTATGGAAAAATTTACAAAAGCTAAATTGGGGGGAAAAAAAAAGTTATAGTGAAATATCTGAAAAAATTTCCCAAAATAAAAAAAGTGCAAGAGCTGTAGGAAATGCGTGTTCGAAAAATCCTATTTTAATTGTAGTTCCATGCCATAGAGTTATTTCTTCTAATGGAAAGTTTGGTGGTTACAAAGAAGGATTAAATAAAAAGAAAAAATTATTAGAATTAGAAAAAATTATATAATTAAGCAGTTCCCACAACTCTAGACGCCCAAAATCTATCTAATACGTAGTACCATACACCATTTAATAGTGGTTCAACGATTGCATCGGTTATTGCTATAGAAAAAGGAACACTTGCAATTACCATTAAACAACTAACAGCAATAAACATATGCCCAATAGTATATATGATAGTCCTCAAAAATGAGCCATGGCTATTTAGTTTTTGTAAGGAATTTGTAACTGCAGTCATCATAATTTAGTATTTGCTAATTAAGTTAGTTTATACTAACATTTTTTCAAGTATTATTAAATAAAAAAAAATGTTAAATTTTTTGAATGTTTAAAAGAAACCCAAAAATTGACTCAAAATCATATATTCATACAAGAAAAGCCCATGAATCAGAGCTTGCAGAAGATTATGTTGAACTAATAGAAGATTTAATTAATAAAGAAGGCGAAGCAAGAATAGTTGATATAGCAAATCATTTAGGTATTTCAAAAGCTACAGCAAATCAAGCAATAAGTAGATTAGTAAAAAAAGGTTTTTTAAAATCAAAGCCATATCGAGCAATTTATTTAACTAAAAAAGGTGAAAATACAGCTTTACATGCAAGACAAAGGCATAAAATTGTTTATGATTTTTTATTAGCTATAGGTATAGATAGAGAGACAGCTGAACTAGATAGTGAAGGAATAGAGCATCATGTAGGAAATAAAACTTTAGAAAAATTTAAAAATTTAACTAATAAATTAAAAAAAAAATGTTAATAATTAATTATTTTTAAATATTATGCCTTTTGTAACAATTACTATACTAGAAGGAAAAGATAAAGAATACATTAAAGGTGTATCTGAAGGAATAAATTCTGCGGTTAAAGAAACTATGGATTTTCCAGATGATGATCTATTTCAAGTTGTTCATCAAGTAAGCCAAGATTGTCTTCAATATCAACATAGAACTGAGGATAGGGTAATGATGCACTTAGTTATGCGGTCTGGTCGTACCAACAAAAAAAAGCAAGCTTTTTATAAAAAGGTAGTTGAAAATCTCTCAAAAAATCCGGGTATTAAACCTGAAAATGTTTTTATAACAATTACCGAAAATCATGATATTGATTTTGCATTCAAGGATGGAATAGCTCAATTTGTTGTTTAACATTTTTTAAATGTTATAAAAACTTTTTAATAAAACCTTCATATTTAATTTTTTTTTATTTTTTTTAGCTTGGCACAATTATTGCTTGAGTTCTAGTGAGACAAATAATTATTAGAACTTATATAAAAAAATTATTTTGTTTGTCTCCCTCTTTGTAAAAAAATTATATAAGTTTATCAGAGCGAGATACTGGATAATTTCTAGATTATCTCGCTCAACATATATGTAAGGAGAAAAAATATGTTTAAAAAATTAAAATTATTATCAGCATTCCCAATGTTGTTATTACTTTTAATGCCATTAGAAGTTTTAGCAGAAGAAGTAACGGCGGGGCAAGTCGCTGGTGATAATGCATGGATGTTAACATCAACATGCTTAGTTTTGTTAATGACGATTCCAGGTGTTGCTTTATTTTATGGTGGATTAAGTCGTAAACAAAATGTTTTGTCTACGTTGATGCATGTATTTGCTGGTTGCTGTGTTGTAACACTTACGTGGTGTATTATTGGATACAGTATTGCTTATACAGAAGGCACAACACCTTATTTTGGCGGACTAGGCAATTTTATGTTTAATGGTTTTGAAATTGCTGAAAAAGATTATAGTGGTTTGCCAATAGGAGTCGATGTGGTCTTCCAAGCTACATTTGCTATTATCACAACAGCACTTATTGCAGGCTCGTTTGCTGAAAGAATTAAATTTTCATCAACACTTGTATTTATGGCAATATGGTCTGTCGTTGTCTATGCCCCCGTGTGTTATTGGGTATGGGGTGGTGGAGTTTTATCAGAAAAAGGAATACTAGATTTTGCTGGTGGAACTGTTGTCCATATAAATTGTGGAATCGCTGGTCTTGTAGCAGCTATCGTAGTTGGAAAAAGATCAAGTGACATATATACTTGGGCACCTCACAATCTTATTTACACAATAGTTGGAGCTTCTCTACTTTGGGTAGGTTGGTTTGGTTTTAATGCTGGCTCAGCCTATGGTGCTAATGAAAGTGCTGGGATGGCAATGCTTGTGACTCAAATAGCAACAGCTGCTGCGGCTTTAGCTTGGATGTTGGTAGAATGGTTAACCAAAGGAAAACCTACTGTGATTGGATTAACAGGTGGAGCTGTGGCAGGACTTGTCGCAATAACCCCTGCATCTGGATATGTATATCCTATGGGAGCTTTAATCATTGGATTAGCATCAGGAGTAGCCTGTTGGTTCTTTTCAACCGTTGTTAAAAAAGCTCTTAAATACGATGATTCATATGATGTATTTGGAATACATGGTGTGGGTGGAATAGTAGGCGCTTTATTAACTGGTCTTTT
>CEUZ01292197.1_pt1 | contig 25374 bp, 25 predicted proteins | sample 361511 | NCBI WGS metagenome assembly CEUZ01 (sample SAMEA2622822, study PRJEB7988) | marine metagenome | biome: marine biome (ENVO:00000447); feature: surface water layer (ENVO:00002042); material: "saline water (ENVO:00002010), including plankton (ENVO:xxxxxxxx)" | depth 5 m | reverse complement strand
AATTGGTAATCAAAGTAAGGAGTAATATGAAAAAAATAAATCAAAAACTAAATAAGAATAGAAGAAATTTTTTAACAAGTACCGCATCCTTAGCTGGATTAGCAGCTACCGCCTCAGTAGTTCCTATTACTATTTCAAGCGCAAACCATAAAGATGGAGAAAAAGGATTGCCAAAATTTATAAGCTGGAAAGACAGAAATGCTTTAATAGTTCATTCAGACAAGGGAATAGAAACTCATAGAAGTGCTATTGGAGAAAGTTTAATTACTCCAAATAGAAATGTTTACATAAGAAATAACATGCCTACTATGACAGATACTCAAATTGGAAACAGAGATAATTGGAAAGTTTCAATTAAGGGAGTAAAAAACCCTAAAACTTTTACACTAGCTGAGCTTAAAAAATTGGGTCACACAACAATGGCGTCAATTTTACAATGTTCAGGCAATGGAAGAGGATTTTTTGAACATAAAGTAAGAGGATCTCAATGGAAAACTGGAGCAGCAGCGTGTGTTTTTTGGACAGGTGTTCCAATGAAAGTCGTCGTTGATGCATGCGGCGGAATAAATAGTGATACTGTATATATGACATCTGCAGGTATTGACCACGAACCAACTGGTTTAGACCCTAAAAAAGCAATGGTTGAAAGATCAGTTCCTAAAAATGTTTTTAAAGATGCAATGCTTGCTTGGGAAATGAATGGTGTGCCTTTACCTAATGCGCATGGTGGTCCACTTAGAATGGTTACTCCAGGATATTTCGGAATAAATAATGTAAAACATTTAGGAAAAGTTGAATTCTCGACTAAACAATCATCTGTAAAATATATGAAATCAAGTTATAGAATTTCACCGATTGGAAAAAAAGGTTCTCAATATCCCTCTTGTTGGGAAATGCCAGTAAAATCTTGGATAACAAGACCAACTGATGAAACTGGAGTTGTCAAATCAGGTAAAGTTCAAATTGTTGGTGTAGCTATGGGAGGAACAAGAAAAGTTAGAAGTGTTAAAGTTTCTATAGATGGTGGAAAAAGTTGGAAAAGAGCGAAATTTGTTGGCCCAGATTTAGGTAAATTCGCTTGGAGACAATTTGTTTTTGAAACAACTTTATCGTCTGGAAACTACAAAATAGCCAGTTTAGCTTCTAATGGTTCAGATAAACAACCCGAATTAAGAATGGAAAATAGAAGAGGTTATGCACATAACGGCTGGAAAGATCACAGCGTTAATATTACCGTAGTATAAAAAACTAAAAAGTTCTAAGCTAAATTAATGAAAATTTTTAAATTTTTATTAATTATTTCGCTTTATGGCTCTTTTAATTTTTATCATTCATTAGCCGATGATGATAAGATGATTAAGGGACTTGAAATTTTCAATGAAAAAGCTGCATGTGCAGGGTGTCATACACTTAATGCTGCGGGAGCAAATGGCAATGTAGGTCCTAATTTAGATACAGTAGATTTAACAATTGAATCAGTGGTAGATATGGTTACTTATGGATTGGGTGTAATGCCAGCTTATGGAGAAGAGGAAATTTTAACAAAAGAGGAAATCGATTCAGTATCTTTTTACGTTGTAAATTCAGCTGGTAAATAAATTTTTTTAGTTGAGGTCAGTCTTTATAAATTTATTTAAAAATTTAACTTCTGGTTTAAAACCAGAAGTTAAATTATTTTCTATTGTCCAGGACCTTTATAAGCACTAGCAATTTTCGATGCATTTTCAGCTATTTTGTTTATATCAACTTCCTCACATACAGCGATATCACATAGAGTGCCACTAGCCTCAGTTGCCATTTTTATACCTGCGCCTTGATCAAACGTTCCCTCAAAGACTGCTAAAAAATCGTAAGGTCCTCTTAAACCTGTGTAAGAAACTAATTTTGCACCAACAGCATTAGCAGCGGTTTGAGCAGCTTTAGATCTATCAGTTTTTGGATCTTTAACAAAACCTTGAAATCCTAAGGCAGTATACTTTCCTAAAGCATAAAATTTTGCCATATCATCCTCCTTTCTTTTAAAATGTATCATAACATCAAAGATGTAGTAACATAATGATTAAATTGCATAGTAGACACAACCTGAAGTAATGTTAAATTAAAATATGTATAAAAATTTTGGTCAGTTTATAGATGGTAAGTGGCAACAGTCTTCAGACAAAGGTACTTACGAAGTAATTAATCCAGCAACAGAGGAAGTCATTGGTTACGCATCGAAAGCGACACCAACAGATGTGAATAATGCGTTGGAGTCAGCAAAAAAAGGGTTAGAGGTTTGGAAAAAAACATCTCCATGGAAAAGATCTGCCATTCTAAGAAAAATTGCAGACTTAATAAGGGTCAAACAAGACAAACTAGCTAAATGGATAACATTAGAGGTTGGAAAGCCTTTTATAGAGGGAAAAGGAGAGGTTGGAGCAACAGCGGATATTTTTGAATGGAATTCAGAGGAAACAAAAAGAATTTATGGTCAAACTGTTGAGAGTAGATTTGAAGATACAAGAATACATGTTTATTATCAACCAATTGGAGTGGTCGCTGCAATGTCTCCATGGAATTTCCCTTTGGTTTTATCAGGCAGAAAAATCTCAACAGCATTAGCCGCATGTTGTTCAGTAATAATTAAACCTGATGTTATCGCGCCAGGTGGAGTTATGGAATTAGTTGATATTTGTAATGAAGCAGGAGTTCCGCCAGGAGTAATTAATCTTTTATCTGGAGATCCACCAAGCATTGCTTCACAATTAATTTCCTCTGATATTATAAAAAAGATTTCAATAACTGGATCAACCAGAGTAGGAAAATTAGTTTTAAAACAGGCTGCAGAAAAAGTACAAAGAGTAACAATGGAATTAAGTGGCCACGCTCCTTTTATAGTTTTTGATGATGCAAATATTGAAAAAGCAACAGATATAGCTATTGCGTCTAAATTTAGAAATAATGGTCAAGTTTGTATATCACCGAGTAAATTTTATATACAAGATAAGCTTAAAAAAGATTTTATAAATTTATTTGTACAAAAAACTAAGAAATTAAAAATTGGAAATGGAATGGATTCTGATGTTCAATTAGGTCCAATGACAACAAAAAAAAGACTTAATGAGGTTGAAGATTTAGTTGAAAAAACAAAAAAAGAGGGTGCAAAAATACTTTTAGGTGGAAAAAAACCCTCAGGATTTAATAAAGGATTTTATTATGAACCAACTATTTTTGATAATGTGAGAGATGATTTTACAATTATGAAACAAGAACCATTTGGACCTTTGTGTCCTATGCTGTCTTTTAAAACTTTCGAAGAAGTTATTAAAAGAGCAAATAATCATGAACTTGGTCTTGCTAGTTATATCTGCACAAATTCTATGGAATTGGCGAACAAAGCTTCGGAACAAATTGAAACAGGAGCAGTTGCAGTAAATACAGCTTTGGTAGCGCAGGCTGAAGCTCCTTTTGGTGGAATTAAACAAACAGGTGATGGTAGAGAAGGTGGATCAATGGCTATAAAAGATTATTTAAATGTAAAGTATACTCATCTTGGATTAAAAGGATAAATTATGAAAAAAAAAAGAGATAGTAAAAAGGCAGAAAAAATTCTTTTTTCTTGGAGAAAAATGATGCCATTTTACTATGGTGTAGTTTGGATCATACTTGTTTTAATTGTGCTAATTAAATAAAGCTAGCCATAAAATAATAAATAGGTATTTAACAAATATGCTTAAAAGAGATTTGTACTATGAGAGTATTCCTACAAAGTCATTAAGAGACGATGTAAGGTACTTAGGAAATGTACTTGGAAAAGTCATAAAGAAACAAGAAGGTGAGAATTTTTTTAATCTAGTTGAAAAAATTAGACTTTTATCAAAGGCTAATAGCTCGAATAAATATAACAAAAAAAGATTTAAAAAAATCATATCTGAAATTTTAAGACTGAATCCAGAAAAAATATTTAAGCTTTCAAGAGCTTTTAATCATTTTATGAACTTTATTAATTTAACTGAGTCAATAGATGCATCGCGTAAACTAGACGAATTTGAAAACTCAAAATTAAAAGATAAACATAAAAACATTTTTATTGAGGAAATATTTGAAAGCTTGTTCAAAAATAAACATATCTCCTCAAATAAAATTTATAATATTGCAAAAAATTTAAGTATTGGAATAGTATTAACTGCTCATCCAACCGAGGTAAAAAGAAGAACATTAATTCAAAAATATCATAAAATTACAGAGATATTAGAACAAAGAGAATTATTAAAAAACTACTCTTCTAGATTAAAAATCTTAGATAAAAAATTATACGATGAATTCACAATAATTTGGAATACAGATGATTTAAAACGATTTAGACCAACACCTTCAGAGGAAGCGAGATGGGGATTAGCTGTGATTGAAGATAGTCTTTGGGAAACTATACCAAAAGTTTATAGAAGACTTAATGGAATTTTTTTAAAAAAGATGGGAAAAAATCTACCTAAGAATTTTAATCCAATAGAATTTGGCTCATGGATGGGAGGAGACAGAGATGGCAACCCCAATGTCACTTCAAAAGTTACAAAAGAAGTAATACTTTTATCAAGATGGGAAGCTGCTAAATTATATGAAAAAGAGCTTACAAAATTAATAAGATCTTTATCTATAGAGAAATGTTCAAAAAAAATTCAAAAGATAACTGGAAAAACATTTGAACCTTATAGAGTATATCTTAGACCGCTTAGAGACAAAATGAGAATTACTCATAGAGCTATTGAAAACCATTTAGTAAGAAATAAGCCACTTAATGAGAAAAAACTTTTGTCATCAAAAGAAGAAATTTTGAAACCATTAAGAGTTGTAAGAGAATCTTTAGAGCAAAATCAAAGTGAAAATATTGCAAGTGGCGATCTTTTAGACTTAATGAGAAGAGCAAAATGTTTTGGGATTAATCTAGCAAAACTTGATATAAGACAGGAATCTTCTAGACATTCACAATTAATATTTGAACTGATTAAGAAAAAATATAAATCAAACTATTTCAAATGGAATGAGAACAAAAAAATAAACTTTTTATCTAAACAACTGCAAAATAACAAAAGAATTATTAAAAATTTCAAATTTAAAAATAAGGAAAATTTAGAAGTTTGGTCAACCTTTAAAATATTAGCTCATCAACCTGAGGAATGTCTTGGGGCGTATGTTATTTCAATGACTTCATATTCATCAGATTTATTGACTGTTTATTTACTTCAAAAAGAGTCAAATATTAAGAAAAAATTAAGAGTGGTTCCACTTTTTGAAACTTTAGATGACCTTATCAATGCAAAATCAGTTATGGAAAAATTGTTTAAGCAAAGTTGGTATAGAAAATTAATAAATAACAAACAAGAAATAATGATTGGATACTCTGATTCAAGCAAAGATGCTGGTAAATTATCAGCTAGTTGGCATCAATATAAACTTCAAGAGGAAATTATTAAATTGGCAAAAAAATATAAAATTGATGTTACTTTTTTTCACGGTCGAGGAGGTTCAGCTGGAAGAGGTGGCGGGCCTATTCAAGCAACGTTGAGATCACAACCACCAAATTCTGTTAATGGTAAAATAAGAATTACAGACCAAGGAGAAATGATACAACAAAAATATGGATATGAGCCTATGGCTAAATATAATTTATGCAGTTATATAGGTGCTGTTATGCAAGCAACTTTAAATCCACCTCCTGCACCAAAAAAACAATGGAGAAATTTAATTGAAAGTATGACAGAGATTTCCACAAAGTCATATAGAAAAAATATAAACGAAAATTCTGACTTTATTAGATATTTTAAAACTGTCACTCCACATGTAGCACTGGGAAAATTATCAATTGGATCAAGACCTTCAAAAAGAAAAAATGTTGATAATATAAAAAGTTTAAGAGCCATACCCTGGGTTTTTGCCTGGACACAAATTAGATTGATGTTGCCGGCGTGGCTAGGTACTGGAGATGCTTTAAAGTATTCTGCATCTAAAAAATTCAAAAAAATTTTAATTGATATGGAAAAGAACTGGCCCTTCTTTAACTCAACGATGGATATTTTAGACATGGTTATATCAAAAGTAGATCCAGAAATTTCTGAAATTTATGAAGAAAGTCTTGCAGATAAAAAATTAAAACAAGTTGGTTTGAAGCTTAGAAAAGAGTTCAAAATAATTAAAGATTTAAATAAATCTATAACCCCAAAAGAAATTGTGAATCAAAGAAAAAAATTTAGAACAGCAGTTTTAGTAAGAAATATTTACTCTGAAATTTTAAATATTTTACAATCTGTGACCATGAGAAAACTTTCAAGAGGAAAAATTAATCAAAAACAAAAAAAATGTCTTGAAGATGCAATGATGACTTCAATAGCAGGAATTTCTGCTGCAATGAAAAATACAGGTTAAAATGATCGAGATTTTTATAGCATTTGGAGCAGGACTTATTAGTTTCTTATCACCATGTGTATTACCATTGATACCAGGTTATATAGCTTATATTTCAGGAAGTTCATTGAACGAACTTTTAGAAAAAAAGAATATAAACCTAACTCCAATATTTTTATTTTCTTTTGGTTTTTCATTAGTTTTCATTATTTTTGGAGCTTCAGCAACATTTTTAGGCAAATTTCTATTATCAAATTCATTTCCCTTAAGGATAGTTGCAGGAATAATTATAATAATTTTTTCTCTACATTTGATTGGATTATTAAAAATAAATTTTTTAAATTATGAAAAAAAATTTTATGCAAATAGACAAAAAAATATTTTTAGTTCTGTAATTATTGGAATGGCTTTTGCATTTGGTTGGACGCCATGTATTGGACCGATTCTAGGTAGTATATTAGTTCTAGCCTCTACATCAGAAAATGTTTCAAAAGGTGTTTTATTGTTATCTTCTTATTCATTAGGTTTAGCTATACCATTTGTTTTATCCGGTTATTTGATGCAGAAATTCATATTAATTTCAAAAAATATAAAAAAAAAGATGAATCTGATAACAAAAACAGGTGGAGCACTTTTGCTTTTGACAGGAATATTAATATTGACTAACCAATTACAAATTATAGGGTTTTATATCTTAGAGTTATTTCCTTTTTTAGATTTTATAGGCTAACGACTCTTTTGTTTGGGCTTATTAAAAACAATTAATATAACTCCAACAATAATAATAACCCCTCCAATAAACAACTCTTTAGTTGGCTCTTCTCCTAGAATAAAAATTGCAGCCATTAAACCTGTTGGAGGAATACCCATGGTTACTATGGGTAGAACTTTATACAATGGATTATTTTTTAAAACGTAGTAAAAACAACCATAGGTAATTGGTTGCATAATAAATCCTAAATAAATAGCAATCAACCAACTTTCGAAATTTGCGTTCCTAAAATAATCAATTGTATTACCATCAAAAATAGCAGAAAGTGAAATTAATATTGGACCAGAAAATAAACCTAACCAAGCGACAAGGGCTAATGGATTTATTTCTTTACTTAAAGGTTTGACCATTACTTGTCCAAGAGCCCAAACTCCTGATCCAATAATTGTTAATGTAATACCAATTAATTTTCCGTCCAAATTTGGTGATCCTGTCAAAATATATACACCTATAAAAGCAATAGCTATTCCAATCAGGCTTCTTATAGTTGGTTTTTCTTTAAGCATAAAATATGCAAAAAGAACTCCAAAGGGTACTTCAGTTTGAACAAGTAATACAGCTGCAGATGCATCTATTAAGCTTAATCCAGTATATGTAATGCTATACTGTAATGTATTTGCTATTAATGAAACAATAAATATCCTTTTTAGATAACCTTTTGGAATAGGAAACCACCAAATCAACATTGAAGCTACAAAAGTAAATCTTAAGCCCATTAATAAAAAAGGAGGTAGATACTCCATTGCAGGCTTAGCTATTACAAATCCAAATCCTAAAAAAATAGGAACCAAAGATGCAATTATAGTATCTTTGAGCGTCAAATATTAAATTTTCTTTTTAAATGTCTCAATTTACCTTCTGTACTATCAAAATCTATATAACATCCTTGCAAAAACCTATCACCTTCATTTACATCAAATTTTGTTCTTCCATGTAAAAGTCTATGATTATCCATCATCAATAAATCTTTTTTTTCTAATTTAAATTCAATTCTATATTTATCAGAGTTGTAAAGATCAGATAATCTTTTTCTCGCCTTGTAGTATATATCTAAATCTTTTTTAGGGAGAACTGGAACATAATCTAACCTAGGACTGAATCTTACTTGTTTAAATTTTTTAGTTTCATCTAATTTTATTAGCTCAGACCAATCTTCTAGAACAACTTCTTTATCTATAAACTTAAATCTTACCTTTATAGATGTTAAAATATTATAAAATTCTAAATTTTCTTTTTTTAAATCTTCAGTAACTGTAAAACCATCTACTAATGTTGAATAACCACCACTTACCTCATTAATTATACAATGCAAAATCTGTATACATGGAACAGGGTTTCTATATGGATTATCTGTGTGTGGTGCTAGATGCAAACTAGTATAAGCAAGATCGTTAGGATTTGGTTTAGATTTGACATCAAAATACTCACCAAAATTTGTTCTTCTTACACTACCAATTGAATTTGCAAACTTCACTAAGAAGTTATTTTCAGTTGGGACATTTTTGATAATTACAAAGCCATATTTATAAAATGAAACTAAAAGTTCATACATTTCCTTAGTTTCAAAAAATCCATCTGAATAACTAAAATTTTTAATATTTTTTAAACTAGAATTCCATTTAATTTTTTCTATATCCTCAAAAATAATATTTTTATTTGAATATTCTTGGGCAATTTTATCAATATTTAATTTTGAATTTACACCATCATTAAAATTAATTTCCAAAAACTCATCAGCAATTTTTGCTTTTTCAATAGAAATTTCTACATTTAAAGTTGTAGGATCAAACAGTCTTTGTTGCGTTCCTTTATCTAAAAAATTTTCTCCACTTACTCTTTCTCTTAACCAAAACGGATGAATTTCCTCTACAGACTTTCCATTATTAAAAAAAACTTTATTATTATTTAGTTCAATTTTCATAACTATCCGGTAGAATTATTTAAAATTTATCTTTAATCAAGATAAATAACATAGTAAGTGATAAATTATGGATGAGTTAAATTCAAAAAAAATCAAAGAATTTGCTAGTTTTTTAAATTGTCTAGCTATAGACCTAACAAAGCTATACTATTCAAAATTAAATAGACCTTTTAAAGTAAATAATAAATTAAAGGGTAAGGGATATGATCCCGTTACATCCGCTGATAGAGCATTTGAAAAGTTTATTAGATTTAAAATATCAAAAAAATTTCCTAATCATCAAATTATTGGAGAAGAATTTAGAAGAAAAAAAACTAAAAGTGAATTTTCATGGATTATAGATCCAATAGATGGCACTAGGTCTTTTGTAATAGGAAATCCAACTTGGAGCAATCTTATTTCAATCAACTACAAAGGAAATCCGATTTTAGGATTAGCAAACTTTCCTAAGCTAAGAAAATATTATTTCAATGAGTCAATTAATAGATCTTATATGGTAGAAAATAAAAAGAAAAAAAGATTATATGTAAATAAAAAAGTACCTTTAAATAAAGCTAGAGTATCAGGTGCTTTTCATGGATGGCTGTCTTTAGATAAACAAAAAAAAATTCCAAAAGTTTTAAAAATGATGCAGTTCCCCTGCTCTGATGCATTAAGTTATGCTCACCTCGCTGAAGGAAAGCTTGACGTTGTAATGCAGTGCCAAAATAAGATTTGGGATATACATCCCTTAATACCAATTATAAAAGCTGCAGGCGGTATAATTACCGATTGGAAAAATGAAAATGCAATTAAAGCAGGAAATATTTTAGTATCAACAAATAAAAAAATTCATAAAAAAATGTTAAAACTATTAAAACCAGCAACTACGTAATGAATATAATTGTTTTACAACATATTAAAATTGAAGATCCAGGTTTTATAAAAGATCTTATGATCGATGACGGTTTTAAAATTACAACAGTAGAATTAGACGAGGGTGAAAAAATACCAAAAGATTTATCAAAATTTGATGCTATGTTTTGCATGGGTGGTCCAATGGATACTTGGATGGAAAAAGAATTTCCTTGGCTCATAGAGGAAAAAAAGAGAATTAAAGATTTTGTGGTAAATCTCAAAAAACCTTATCTAGGTTTTTGTCTTGGGTGCCAACTTCTCGGTGAAGTACTTGGTGGAAAAGTTGTTAAATCTATAAATCCTGAGATAGGAATGTTAGACATAAATTTTTCTCATAATAAAGAAAAAGATCTCCTATTCTCAGATTTTCCAGAAAAAATTACTTCTTTACAATGGCATTCTTATGAAGTCGAAGGTTTGGAAAATAATAAAGACGTAACCCATTTAGCCTCATCCCCAGAAACTAAATATCAGATATTTAGATATAAAAAACATTCATATGGTATTCAATTTCATATTGAAATTAAAGATACTACTGTAAAAGAATGGGGATGTGTCCCAGAATATAAATCAGCTTTAGAAAATCAATTAGGTCAAGGTGCATTAGAAAAATTTGATGCTGATTGTCAAATTAATATGAAAAAAATGAATAATTATTCAAAAATATTGTACAATAATTTTAAAGAAAAATTATTAAGAAGTAACTTATGAGTGGAAAAAAAATAGTAGTTAATAGTTGGAACGAGTGGGACCCATTAAAACATGTTATTGTTGGGAAAGCTGATGGATGTTGTATACCTGCACCTGAACCAGCTTTAGATGCTAAAGTGCCAGAGGATTCTGATATGAAAGGTAAATTTGGTCCAAGAACAAAAGATACGGTTGATAAGGCAAATCAGTTGTTAGATGACTTTTCTGCACTACTTACAAAAAGAGGAGTAAAAGTTGATAGACCAGATCCCATAAACTTTAATCAATCAATATCAACTCCTGATTGGAAAGCTGATACAATGTTTGGATGCATGCCTCCAAGGGATATTCTTTTAACGGTCGGAAATGAAATTTTAGAGGCTACAATGAGTTATAGATGTCGATGGTTTGAATATCTATGTTATAGACCCCTATTAAAAGAGTATTACGACTCAGACCCAAATATGAGACATGAGTCTGCTCCAAAACCTAGGTTGACAGATAAAGATTACAGAAAAGATTATTTATCAGACAAAATTGGTATTCAAAAAAGATTGAAGTGGACTGAAGATAAATTTTTTGTAACAACTGAGGAGGAACCATTATTTGATGCAGCAGATGTTTTAAGATTTGGCAAAGATTTAATTGTCCAACACGGCTTTACAACTAATTTAAAAGGTATTAATTGGTTAAAACGTCATTTTAAAGACCATAGAGTACATGCAGTTAACTTTCCAGGCGATCCTTATCCAATCCATATAGATGCAACCTTTACACCTATTAGAGAAGGTCTAATTATTAATAATCCTCAAAGGAGACTTCCCAAAGAACAAAGAAGGCTATTTGAGAAAAATGGATGGGAAATAATTGATGCCGCACAACCAGCTCACAATGAACCTCCACCATTATGTTACTCATCAGTTTGGTTATCAATGAATGTTTTAGTATTAGACCCTAAAACAGTATGTGTTGAGAAAAGTGAAAAATATCAGGCCGAACAACTTGATAAATTAGGCATGGAAGTAGTTCCAGTTGAATTAAGAGACGCATATGCTTTTGGAGGTGGATTACATTGTTGTACAGCAGATGTTTTAAGGGAAGGTAAACTTCAAGATTATTTTCCAAACCAGTAAACTAATTTAAGAAAATTTTTATAATAATCTTTTTCTTATAATCTTCTTTGTAGGTAATTCATAAAATTTATAAATTAAAAAAGATATTAAAAAAACTGATAAAAAATAAGTAATAAAAAAATAATTTTCATCAAAATTTATTTCAAAAATCTTTTTATTGATTAAAGCGAATACCAACTGTACTGGAAAATGAACCAAATAAATTGTATAAGAAATATCACCAAAAACTTGAATATTCTTTCCAATATCGTTTTTAAACAATTGTATTAATGATAAATTAATAATGATTAATGGAAATTTAATATAATAAAGTAAAAGATTTAATTTATTTCCTATTAGATAATCAATCGAATTTTGTTGGGTGAGAAAAAACTGATTTAAAAACTTTCCAAAAACTATAATATTTACTAAAATAATTAAAAATATTAAATAATTTTTTTTCTCAAAATTTTTGATAAAAACATATAAAAAAAATGTAAAACCTCCAACGTAAAACAAAAGTAAACCTAAAATTAAAGTCCCCAATGAAGGCTGTAAAAAAATATAAATAACTGTTGTCAAAATAACAGTGATAAAACTTTGAAAAAGATTTTTAATAAAAAAAATCGAGACAACAAAAAAAGTAATATAAAGAAATATTTCAACTGATATTGACCAAGATGGAGCGTTAAATGAGCTTGTTCCCTCGACTAAACCCCATTCTTGAAAAAGAAATAAATGTGAAATAAATCTTGATAAATCATTTTGCTTATAAATGAAATATTCAGAAAAATTTGAATAGAAAATCTGTTGTAATATTAATACAATTATTAATGTTAACAAGTGTAAAGGATATAATCTAGAAATTCTTAATATAAAAAAATTTTTGAAGTTTATGGTTTTCTCAAATATTTTTTTCCTGTAAAACATAAAAAAGATAAATCCAGATAAAACAAAAAAAAACTGGACAGCGACAGAACCAAATTCATAAAATGGTTCTAAAATTTGATAAAAAGGTTGATGAGTTTTATTAAAGGCACCACCTTGATAATCTGTTCCTAGATAAAAATGTTGGTAGTGATGTAATACAACGCAAGTAGCAGCAATAGCTCTTGCGAGATCTAACAGATATAATCTTTTATGATTTTCTTTCATAAATTTTAAATTTTTATATTCATTATTCTATATAAATAATTTAAAATTTTTTGAATTAATTTTCTCTTCTTTGTTTGGCTTCAAAGTTTTCTAATTTAGATGAAAATTCATCATCTGATGATTTTTCCTCATTTATATTTAAAATTTTTTCTCTGATTCCAAATATTCTAGTTTGTTTTTCTTCTTCTCTTCTTCTTAGTTTGGCTTCTTTTAAAAATTCTTCTTGTTCTCTCAATTTTTGTTCCTCATCAAATTTTTGTTCCCATTCTTTAAGCCTCTCCGCTTCTTTTTGTTTTCTAATATTATCAATTTCATCTTTTATTTTTTGTTCTCTATTTCTTTTTCTTTGTTCTCTGAGATCTTTTTTCTTTAATCTTTCATCAACTAGCTTTAATTCCTCATTTTTAATCTTTAATTCAGTTTCTTTTGATTTTAATTCGGCTTCTTTTCGGACCAGTTCCAATTTGATTGTCTTTTGCTGGTCTTCTTTAATCTTTAAATCTGTTTCTTTTTTATTTTGTTCGTTTTCTTTAATGGATTGTTCTTTTTCTTTTAAATTTAATTCTTTTTCTTTTAATATAATTTCTTTTTCTTTAACTTTTAAATTTTCATCTTTTTGTTTTTGATCTTTATCAATTAATTTTAGTTTATCTTCCTTAATTTTAAGGTCTTCCTCTTTCTTAAATTGCTCTCTATCTTTAACTTTTTGTTCTCTTTCTCTTAATTTGATCTTTTCTTGATTTTTTTCTACCTGTTCTTCTCTAAATCTAATTTCTTTTTTCTCTCTATTTTTTTGACTAACTTTAAAATCTTCATAAACTCTGCTTAATAATCCTTCAGGTTTAGATCTTTTGAATTGTTTTTTTTTCTTTTTCATTTTTATTAAATTTATTTGAGCAAAAAATTTAACAATTTACAAGCGAATGTTTCCTAAAATATTTTAATACAACCTTGAGGTGATAAAAGAATTAATTAAATCTTGTCCTAGCTCTTCTGGCTAGACATCAGATCAGCAGGAGTGTCTGGATCTAATTCAAGTCCTGCAGGTGTAATAGTTGCAGGTACTGCTGTAAAAGTTGAATCTGGGTTTTCAACAACTCTTCTTACATTCATTCTATAAATTCCAAATAATCCTATTATTACATGGGATATTATTAAAAAGATAAAGAAACCGTTTGTATCAAACCAATCCATAAATAATGAGCAAATAATCGGACCACTTATAGCCCCAAATCCAAAGATAAGTTGCAAACCCCCTCCTGCTGCTACAAATTTTTCTTTTGGAACATAATCATTAGTATGAGCAAGGTTTAAAGAAAAAAGAGGCAAACATAATCCTGCATACAAACCAACTACTATGAAAAAAAGAATTTTACTATATGAAATTTCTATTGATAAGTACATGTTAGCAAGATTTGAGCCACCTAAAATAATCGCAAAAAAAGAAAAAATTGCACTTAAAAAAGTAACAGCCACGATTACTTTCCTTCTGTCAAGTTTGTCCGAAAAATAACCTATTGGTCCTTGGAAAATTACACCTGACAGTGTGGCAATAAAAAGTAAAATAGACGTTTCAAAAAGAGTAAAATTAGATTTTGTAGCATAAACAGCCATTAACGAAAAAAAGGCTGCATGAATAATTCCTGTACAAAAAGAACTTACTGTGCCCAACGGTGAGATTTTATATAATTCTTGAACACTGATAGTTCCAATTTTTTTAAATTTTGGTGCTGATCTTTTTGTTAAAAGAATAGGGACTAATGCAAGAGATAGTAAAACGGAAACAAGAATAAATGGTTCATAATTCTTGGGGTTACTTACATTTAACAAAAGCATTCCTATTCCCAATCCTGAATAAAGAATAATCATATAAGCTGAGAGTAATTGACCTCTATTTTTATTTGTTGCTCTGTCATTGAGCCAACTTTCCGTAACAATATAACAGCTAACTAAACTGATACCTGTAACAAATCTACTTAAAGTCCACATAACTGGATTAACATAGACTGCTGCAAGAAGAGCGCTTAAAGAAGCTAAAGAGGCAAAAGCTGCAAAAACTCTTATATGACCAACTTTTTGAACTAATTTAGGAGTAGTTTTCGACCCAGAAAAATAACCAATATAGTATCCAGACATAAATATTCCAGTAGTTATTACACTAAAATCTTCTACAACTGATCTAATACCCATGACTTGCATTTGAAGACCATGTGCAATCATCATAGTACCAATACCAATAAATAACGCCCAAGATCTTGTAACTTCTTTTTGCATATATTTGCCTGCTTATTACTTCGTTAGAAATTTGCAAGTAATTAGTTTGTATTTATGTTTTTTTTAAGGCTAAAAAGGAATGTAAAGCTATTGTTGTCACAATAATAGAACCTCCAACGATTGTTTCAACAGATGGCTGTTCTTTAATTACTAACCAGACCCAAATTGGTCCTAAAATAGTTTCTAATAGAAAAAAAAGGTTTACTTCAGCTGCCGTTATAAATCTTGGAGCAATTGTAACTAAGACAAACGGTATAGCTACACACATAACACACATTAAGGGTATAAAAAATAAATCGTTTCCAACTAATTCAAATTTTTTAACAAAGAAAAAAGCAAATGCAGCTACACATAGCTTTCCAATGACAGCTGATGGAACAAGATCTCTATCTTTTGCATATCTAGCTAATACAGCGTTACAGGCAAGTCCAAATGCAGTTATAAAACCAAATATATCACCATAAAAATTTCCTATTTTAAGAGAATCGTAAAAAATATATATACACGCAATAAAAGTAATAATTATTGCTATAACAGTTTTTTTATCAGGGGTTTCTTTTAAAAAAATTGATCCGAGTATAGCTGAAAGCATTGGTGCTAGAGCAATCATGACCAATGTATTTGCAACATTTGTATTTTGTATCGATATAATAAAAGTAATATTACAAGCGGAAAAACTTATAACATAAAATATACCTGGGTAACCAATACCTATAACAGCTTTAAAAAATTTTTTTTTGTAAAAAAATAAAAGTCCAATTAAAACAACAAAAAAAGGTATAGCTCCTCTATAAAATAACATTCCCCACGTTTCTATACTTGATAACCTTATCAGCAGAGAATCTGGAGTAATAAACATTACAGCAACAAATGCTAGCAACGATCCTTTTTTTTGATTACTCAAATCTCTCAATTTAAATATTAGAGTACGGTTTTCTTGAAAAGATCCTTTTTACCATAGGAGCAAAATGTTCTAGTGGAAGTGATTTATAATTTGGATCAAAACAACCTTGATCGTAATTTTCACAGAAATCTACCGTAGCTTGATAATATTTATGGTCTTTATAATCCTCTCTTTGATATCTATTTCCACCAAGATGATGAACGTAATAAAAAGTTTGAAATAATCCGTGCATTTTTACTATCCAGTGGGTTTTTTCACTTACATAAGGTTTTAAAATCGCAGCAGCGTATTCAGAGTGATTCATCGGGGCCAACTCATCACCTATATCATGAAGTAGGGCCGCAACTACTAATTCTTCGCTTTCACCATTCTTAAATGCCTTTGTTGCACTTTGCAGAGAATGCTCAAGTCTTGAAACTTGATAACCTTCAAGAGTCTCGGTCAATCCTGACATAAATTTAATAATTCTATCAGCTGTCTCTCCAGCATATTTTCTTTCGTGCTTATCCAAAAAAAGATAGTCTTCTTTTGTTCCATGTTTCATTTCTGTAAAACTTACTTTTTTCATAATTTAAATATTAGATGCAGTACTAAGTAATGACAATTGAGTAACTTTGTCGTCACCTAATTCGTCAATTGGTTTAACAGGGTAATCACCTGTAAAATAATGATCTGTAAGCTGAGGATAAGATTCATTTCTATTTTCAAAGCCCATGGCTTTATAAAGGCCGTTAATAGATAAAAAACTTAGAGATTTTGCTCCTATGTAATTACAAATTTCTTTATTAGTTTTGTTAGCGGCCAAAAGCTCCTTTTTAGTTGGGGTATCAACACCGTAAAAATCTGGATACCTTATTTCAGGGCAAGCAATTCCGACATGAACTTCTTCGGCACCAGCATCGTAAAGCATCTTAACAATTTTGTAACAAGTTGTTCCTCTTACAAGAGAATCATCAATTAATATAATTTTTTTATTATAAATTGATGATTTATTTGCGTTTAGTTTTAGTTTAACTCCAAGACTTCGGATTTTTTGTGATGGCTCAATAAAAGTTCTACCCACATAATGATTTCTAATTAAACCTAATTCAAATCTTTTTCCCAAATATTGACTGTAACCTAATGCAGAAGCATTACCTGAATCTGGGACTGGAACAACAATATCAGCATCTACGTTTATTTCTTTAGCCAATTCTTTTCCAAAATTTTTTCTATATTCATAAGCTGATTTACCAGCAAGAATACTATCTGGCCTAGAAAAATAAATATACTCAAAAACACATGGTCTTGGTTTTTTAATTGGGAAAGGTTTAAGGCTTTTAAGGTCATTATTTTCAACATAAACAATTTCACCATTTTCAACTTCTCTAACAAATTTGGCTCCAATAATATCCAGTGCACAGGTTTCAGATGCAAAAACATAAGAATTTTTAATTTTACCTATTATTAATGGTCTTATCCCGTATGGGTCTCTTACTCCTATTAAAGTATTTTGCGTAAGCATTACAAGAGCGTAACCACCTTGAATTTGAAATAACGCATCGACAATTTTATCAATAGTTTTTTTTCTTTTTGATTTAGCAATCAGTTGAACTATCGTTTCCGTATCTGATGTAGTATAAAAAATAGCTCCTTCTTCAACTAATTTTTTTCTTAAAGTTATTGCATTTGTTAAATTTCCATTATGAGAAATTCCAATTCCTCCAGCATTTGTATCTGCAAAAAAAGGTTGTACATTTCTTAGAGTTGTACCACCTGTGGTGCTATATCTATTATGACCAATGGCATAGTTTCCTTTTAAATTCTTAAGAACTTTTTCTTTGTTAAAATTATCCCCAACTAGACCAAATCTTTTTTCTGAATGATATTTTTCTCCATCAAAAGAAACAATGCCACAGCCTTCTTGACCTCTATGTTGCAGTGCATGCAAACCTAATGCTGTTAAGGTAGAAGCGTCAGTATTATTACTGATACCAAAAACACCACATTCCTCGTGAAGCTTTGGATTAAAGTTCTTCAATTTTTTCTTTTGCATCATTATAATTTTTTTCATCAGGAAATTCTTTTATTAAATAATTACTACCTTTTTCGACGTAAGGAAAGGTATAGGATTTGCTTAAATTTAGTGGCCAATTGCTATAATTATAGAAGATATTAACAGTTGCAAATATACATACACAAATAATATAACCTCTCAAAAATCCAAAAAAGAATCCAAAAACTGTGTCTAAGGTTCCTAGCCCAGTATATTTTAAAGCTCTACCAAAACCTTTATTGATAAGAAGAATTGTAAAAATAACGATTATGAAAATACCAATTCCTAAAAAAATGTCTAAAATATATTCGTTATAAATTAAATCTTTAAAATATGGCTTGATCTTTGGAAAAAGCACAAGGGTAACAATATAAGCTAACAACCATTTTAATGCAGAAAGTATACTTAATACAAAGCCATTTTTTGAACATTTAATTAAAGAGAGAAGGGTAATTATTAAATATATTAAATCGAAACCAGAAATTGTTTCATATAAATTTTCTGCAACTTCAAACATAATTAACCCATCTTATTTAAAAGGTTTCACTAATAGTATTAGCGAAGGTAATAAAGTAAGCACAGAGATCATTGCTAACAACATTGCTATTCCTGTAAAAACACCAAAATAAATGGTGGGTATAAAATTAGATAATATTAGAATTGAAAAACCGAATACAATAGTAATCGAAGTATTTAAAATTGCCACTCCGACTGTTGAATGACAAAGTTTTAAAGTCTCGTTATAGTTTTTGTTTTGAGAAAATTCCTCTTTAAATCTATAGATATAATGTATGCTATTATCAACGGCTATCCCAATTGTTATAGCAGCAATAGTAATTGTCATCATATCTAATGGTATGCCCATTAAACCAATTATACCTAATATGAAAAACGCAGCAATAAAATTTGGAACAACACCAATGAATGATAATTTAAGATTCTTAAATAATATTAAAAACATTAAAAAAATTCCTATCATTACAAAACCTAAGGTTAAAATTTGGGATTTAAACAAACTTTGTAAAAGATTATTAAACAAAATAAGAACACCTCCTAACTTAAATTCATCCTTTTTTAATTTAAGCTTATTCTCAAGATCAAAATTAATTTTATTAATTAAGTCATTTCTACGTAGATTTTTCTGAGAATCTTTTATTCTAAGATTTATTCTAGCTTCATTATCTTCAATAGATATATATGGGTCTATAATTTCTTTTTTAATAGTATCTGGAATTTTTGTGTAAAGAACTCCCATTTCCAAAGTTCCTAGAGGCTTATCATTATTGAGTTGAGTGGCTACTTGAAGAATTGAAGAGAAAGATAAAACTTTTCCAACCTCAGGTAAACTATTTAAATAACTATGAACTTTTTCAATTTTATCAACTTTATCTTTTGTAAACCAATATTTATCATTGTCTTGATTTTCTTCATCTCCCCAGTCCCCAAACTCATCATCTTGATCACTTTGAATTTCATTATCTTTAAATTTTAATATTACCTCTAAAGGTGTAGTACCTCCTAGTTTTTCGTCAATTAACTTCATTCCTTTATAAATTTCAGTATCTTTGTTAAAATAATTAATAAAACTATTCTCTACTTCCAAACGACTTATACCAATTATTGAGAGAATAATTATGAACCCCGTAGTACAAAAAATTATTAATTTATTATTTATTGAAACATTTCCAAAAAATTCAGTAATTTTTGAATTTCTTTTTTCTTTAATAGAAATATTTTCAGTTGTTAAAAAACTTAATATTGAAGGTAAAAGCGTAAAAGTAATTATAAAAGATGTACTTAAACCAAGTGTCATCATCCAACCAAAATCTATAATTGGTTTGATTTCACTAAATATGAGAGACAGAAAGGCACAAATAGTTGTCAGAACAGTATAAATTATTGGCCAAAACATTTTGCCGGTAGTCATTTCAATTATTTTTGAATTATCTAAGGTAGGGTTGTTTTCCTTTAATTGTAAAAATCTTGTGCTCATATGAATATTCATAGCCATAGTTAGAATTAACATTAAAGCTATAAAATTTGATGAAATTACTGTTACTTTCCATCCTAAAAGTCCAAGAAGACCAGTCATAATTAATACAGAAAAAAAACAACTACTTATTGGTACTATAATCCAAATAATTTTTCTAAAAACAAACCATAACGTTGCTATTATAAATAACAAAACACCTACACCGAAGACAATTATATCATTTTTGATAAAAGTCATCATGTCATCAGCAATCATGGGGATCCCTCCTAAAAATATTTTACCAGTATCGCTGTAAGTTTTTATAACTTCCCTTATCTCAACAATATTTTCATGATTTTCTTTTTTTAGATCATTTTTAAAATTTTCAAGCTCTTTCTTACTAAGATTTTTAGGAAATTCTTTTTTTTTTAAATAAACTATTATCCCTGTTGTATCGCCATCTTCGCTAATTACAAAATTTCTAAATACAGGACTATTTAAAATTTCTTTAAATCCTCGGTCTTTATCAACTTCTCTGTCCTTTAAAGTTTTAAAATTTTTAAGTCTTTCAGTTAAAGGTTCATCTGAGTTATTTAATAAAGGAATATCCAACAATGTTACAACGCTGTGAACCCAGTCTAAACTTTGTATTTTATATTTGAGACTTAGAAGATTATTAATTGACTCTTCTGAAGTCATTGGTTCTTTTGGTGTAAAAGTTAAAACTAAAAACTCTTTAGCCCCATATCTATTAGTTATCTCTTTTAAATATTCTAAGTCAGGATCACCCTCAATTAATAAGGTGTCAGATGATGCGTCTAATTTGAAATCTTTTGAAAAGTATCCAAATCCCACCAAAGCAATTATTAAAAATATTAATACTGCTTTAGGTTTATTAAGAACTGTGTTTTGATATAAATGTTTGAACATTTAATTCAAATATATATTTTAAATTAGTTATTTTGACGATCTTTAAATTTCGTAAACATAGCCTCAAATTCTAGGAAAATATTACCAGTTGGGCCGTGTCTTTGTTTACCAACAATAATTTCTGCAAGATTCGAAACTTCACTCATTTTAGCTTGCCATTCTGCATGTTCTACAGTTGCTGCTCTAGGCTCTCTTCGCTCTAAATAATATGCCTCTCGGTAAACAAACATCACAACATCAGCATCTTGCTCTATTGACCCAGACTCTCTAAGGTCTGAAAGTTGTGGCTTCTTATCATCTCTTTGCTCAACTGCTCTTGATAACTGAGATAGTGCTAAAACTGGAACTGATAATTCTTTCGCTATCGCCTTTAAACCTTGAGTTATTTCTGAAATTTCTTGGACTCTTCCATCCTTATTATTTGATGCCCTCATCAACTGAATGTAATCAACTACAATCATATCGAGACCATATAGTCTTTTTATTCTTCTTGCTCTATTACTTAAAGCAGCGATACTAATCGCTGGTGTTTCATCAATATATAAAGGTAGTGAAGAAATATTTTTTGATGTTTCAATAAATTTATCAAACTGTTCGTCTGAAATTCTTCCTCTTCTTATATCATTCGATTTAATTTTCGATTGCTCGGCCAAAATTCTTGTAGACAATTGCTCAGAAGACATTTCTAGAGAAAAAAAAGCTATTGCAGATTTTTTACCTTTTTCTTGAATTTTTTGAGCTGCGTTGAAAGCAATGTTTGTTGCAAGTGCAGTTTTACCCATTGAAGGTCTTCCAGCAATAATTATGAGATCGGACTGATGAAGTCCTCCAAGTCTGTCATCTAAATCTCTTAAACCAGTTGGCACACCTACAATACCTTCCTCGTTTTTATAAGCGTTAGTCGCCATTTCAATAGTGAATTTCATTGCATCATCAAACTTTATCAGTGCAGAACTAAAAGAACCTTTCTCAGCTAAATCAAATAATAACTTTTCAGAGTTTTCTATTATATTTTGCCCTGAAATATTTAAGTCATTTAATTTTGCTGTATCAATAGTATTTTCAGAAATTTTTATTAACTCTCTTCTTACAAACATATCATATATAATTTTTGAATATTCAATCGCCTGTCTTGATGAAGTTGAAAATTTAGTAATTTTCACAAGATACTCAGGCACATTAATATCATCTTTTTCATTTTCAAAATAATTTTTTAAAGTGATAGGATTTGCCAGCATTCCTTTATAAATAAGATTCTCGATAGCACTAAAAATTTTTTGGTGCATAGGATCATAAAAATTTTTATTTGAAATAATTGTATTTATTTCATCAAAAATCTCATTAGATACCAATATAGATCCAAGCACTGCTTGTTCAGCTTCAATGTTATTAGGTAATTCTTTGAAATTTTCTTTTACTAAACTTAAATTATTATTCATTGACTAATTTTATAATAAAAAATTCTAAAAAAAATAAAAAAAATTAACTGGGGAAAAGATTGTATAATTATTGAATAGTTTCTTCAGGAATAACTTTAATGGATATTTCAGATTCTACATCTGAGTGTAAATTTATTTTTACTTTAAAAGTTCCAAGAGTTTTGATTTCTTTCACTAGTTGAATTAACGAAGGTTTAATTTCAATCTTATCTTTTTCGAATATAAGTTTTGAAATTTCTGTAGGTTTAACTGATCCATACAGTTCTTTATTTTCTGTACTCAGTTTTTTTACATTATAAATATTATTATTAATTTTTTCTGATATTTCTTTTGCTGTTTTTTTCTTCTCTAAATCTTTCTTGTTAAGTTCAGATTTAATCTTTTCTACTTGTTTAATATTTTCTTTTGATGCGTATAATCCTTTTTTATTAGCTATTAAATAGTTTCTTGCAAAACCTCTTTTTACGTCAATTATATCTCCAATTGATCCTATTCTTCTAATATTTTCTAATAAAATAACTTTCATTTAAATTAATGCTAAATTTCTTGCTCGTTTAATTGATAGAGAAAGCTCACGTTGTTTTTTTTGGGAAACACTAGTAATTCTTGATGGTAGTATTTTTCCATTTTCCGATACATATCTTTTTAATAATTTAATATTTTTATAATCAATGATTGGCGCTCCTTTAACTGATAAAGGGCATGATTTTTTAAATTTATACTTATTTGGTTGAAATATACTTAATTTAGCGAAATTACTTTGGCCACCCTTTTTGTTACCAGATCTTTTTTTTTTCATCATAATTAATTTTTATCTATCTTTTTTATTTTTTCGTCGTTTTTGTCAAAATAGTTTGTTTCAAGGTCAAACTTTTTAACTTTTACGGTCATGTATCTTAGCAAATTTTTATCTATACTCTCATTTTTTTCCAATTCTTTTATTAACTTTCCTGAACCTTCAATTTTAAAATGAATGTAATTGCCTTTTTTATTTTTTTTAATAATGTAAGATAAATTCATTAAACCCCAGTTTTGAGTTTGAACTATATTACCCTCGTTTTTTTCAACTATTTTTGAATATTTTTCAGTCAATTGTTTTATTTGCGTTGGACTTGCATCTTGTCTAGCAACAATTGTATGTTCGTATAAATTCATATTAGATCTTTTATAAAATGTGAGGATATACTATTATAATTGTTTAATTACAACACCTAAAAGTATATAAAAATTTAAATGTTTTCAGTTATTTTTCCTGGTCAAGGTTCTCAATCAGTTGGTATGGCTCAAAATCTTTATTCAAAATTTGATTTAATCAAAAATTTGTTTAAAGAGGCAGATCAAATTTTAGAGTTTCCTATATCAAAATTAATTCTTAATGGTCCTAAAGATAAATTAGACTTAACAGAAAATACACAACCAGCAATTTTTTTGGTTGGTTTTTCAATTTTTAATCTTATTCAGAAAGAATTTAAAATAAACTTAAATAACGCAAACTTTTTTGCAGGTCACTCTCTTGGTGAATATACTGCTTTAGCCTGTTCTGATGTTCTTAGTTTTGCTGACACTTTAAAAATTCTTAAAATTAGGGGAAAGGCAATGCAAAACGCAGTCCCAAAAGGAGAAGGTGGAATGATAGCCGTTCTCGGATCGGATCCAGAAAGCATCGAAAAAATACTTGAAAAAAATAAAGATAGATATGAATGTTTTATTGCAAATGATAATTCCACTGGTCAATTAGTTTTAAGTGGTACTACCGAAAGTATTGATAAATTTTCGTTAGATTTAATTGATAATAAGATAAAAAATATCAAATTATCAGTAAGTGCACCTTTTCATTGTAAACTGATGAATAGTGCTACCAAAATAATGAAAAATGAAATTCAAAAATTACATTTTAAAGATTTTAAAAATAAGTTAATTTCAAATGTGACAGCAAAAGAAATAGATAATAAAAATATGATCAAAGAATTATTAATTGAGCAAATAGAAAGTAGAGTAAGGTGGAGAGAAAGTGTAAAATATATGATTGATAATGGCGTAAATAATTTTATAGAAATTGGACCTGGCAAAGTATTATCTGGACTTATTAAAAGAATAAATAGAGATGTAAAAGTTAGTGCAATAAATAATGAAGAAGATATAAATAATATTAATATAAATGATTAATTTAGAAAATAAAAAGATATTAATAACTGGAGCTACTGGAGGTATAGGAAACTCACTTGTTAGAAAATTTTTATCACTTAATGGAAAAATAGCAGCAACTGGTACAAACATGGAAAAACTTGATAATCTTCAAAAAGAATTTCCAAAAATAATTACTCAAAAGTTCGATATTTCAAACCACTCAAAAATTGAGGAATTTATTGAAAACGTATCATCTAAATTAGATGGAATAGATATTTTAATTAATAATGCTGGAATTACTATGGATAATTTATCGTTAAGAATGAAAGATGAGGAATGGAAAAAAGTTATTGATGTAAATTTAAGTTCAACTTTTTATCTATGTAAATATGCGATCAAAAAAATGTTAAGGAGTAAGTATGGCAGAATCGTTAATATTACATCTATAGTAGGACATACTGGAAACTTAGGCCAATCAAACTACTCCGCATCAAAGGCTGGAATAGTTGCAATGTCTAAAAGTTTAGCAATAGAATACGCGAAAAAAAATATCACAATAAACTGTGTATCTCCCGGTTTTATCCAAACAAAAATGACTGATAAAATTTCAGAGAATATTAAAGCTACACTCACATCAAGAATACCTATGAACAAACTTGGTTCTGGTGAAGATGTATCGAATACAGTGGCTTTTTTGTCATCTGACTCGGCCTCATATATAACTGGAGAGACAATACATGTTAATGGAGGCATGTATATGGCTTGACA
>CEUZ01048734.1_pt1 | contig 25376 bp, 24 predicted proteins | sample 361511 | NCBI WGS metagenome assembly CEUZ01 (sample SAMEA2622822, study PRJEB7988) | marine metagenome | biome: marine biome (ENVO:00000447); feature: surface water layer (ENVO:00002042); material: "saline water (ENVO:00002010), including plankton (ENVO:xxxxxxxx)" | depth 5 m | reverse complement strand
TCGGACAAGGTTTTTGAATTAGATGTAGTGGTTTTCGCTACAGGATTTGATGCTCTAACAGGCGCCTTAACATCTATAGATATATCTGGTAGACAAGGCAGAAAACTTGCAGATAAATGGTCAGATGGTCCCAGATCGTTTTTGGGTTTAGCTGTAGAAGGATTTCCAAATTTGTTTACTATAACTGGACCGGGAAGCCCTGCTGTTTTAGGTAATGTTTTGATGGCAATAGAACAGCATGTTGAATGGGTCTTCCAGTGTATCGAGTATATGGAATCTTCAGGTAAAACCGAAATAGAAGCAGACATGGTTTCCGAGGATGAATGGATGGATCATGTTGAGGATTTGGCCAGTGCAACCCTTAGATACAGCTGTAACTCGTGGTATGTAGGTGCTAATGTGCCGGGTAAAAAGAGAGTCTTTATGCCTTATACTGGTGGCTATGATGTGTATCGGAAGAGATGTAAGGATATCGCCGACCGTGGTTACACTGGGTTCACATTACGCTAATTTGATCTAGCCGCCATTTTCATTTTTGTATTGATGATTCCAATAGGAGGTTGATATGGACTTGACTGGCAAAACGGCTGTTGTTACAGGTGCAGGTAGTGGTATCGGTGCCGGAATATGTAGGGTTTTATTCAGGCATGGTGCTAATATAGCATTGATAGATATCGATGAATCCACATGTCAGAAAATAGCCGATGAATTACCGAAAAGTCATGGTCGCACGAGTGTTCACCAAGCCGATGTTCGTTCTGTTGAAGATATCCAAAACGTTGCAAATGAGGTTATACGTCTTTGGGGTAAGGTTGATATTCTTGTCAACAATGCCGGAGTATATGGAGCAGCTGAGTGGTTCAATTACGACATACCTCGTGAAGAGGATTGGGAAGCCACTTACCAAGTAAATGTAAAGGGTATTTACAAAACTACAGATGCGTTCAGCGGCCACATGATGAAAAATCGTTACGGGAAGATCATTAATATAGCGTCGATCGCTAGTAGAAGGGGTTCTGACAGAGGGATGCATTATAATGCTTCTAAAGCTGCTGCTTTAAGTGTTACTCAGGGGTATGCCTTGCGTCTTGCTCAATACAACATAAATGTAAATGCTATATGCCCGGGTTTGCTCTGGACTCCAATGTTTGATCAGATCACAGCGAGGCATAGTGCACACACTGAAGGATTTGTAGGGATGGATCAGAGAGAGATATTTGAGGCTATTGTTGATAGGGATATACCGTTGAAGAGAGAACAAACCCCTGAAGATATTGGCAATGTGGCGGCGTTTTTGGCATCAGATGAAGCCTTCAATATAACAGGGCAGGGTATAAACGTAAGTGGCGGATTATTCATGAACTGATTCGTTGGTAGAAAACATCACAAAAGAGGAATTTTATGGACTTAGAACTGAAAGATAAGGTTGCAATAATTACAGGTGGAAGCAAGGGTATAGGTAAAGTTATTGCTCGTGTGTTGGCTAATGAAGGGGTAGATGTTGTTATATGCTCTAGAACGCTGGAAACTTTGGAGTCAACGGCAGCTGAATTATCAAAAGAAACAGGCAGGAGAATCATACCCGTACGAGCTGATATGACTAGTAGCGCGGATGTCCAAAACGTAGTGGACAGAACTATCGAAGAATTTGGTAGAATAGATATTCTGGTTAACAACGCAGCAATGGTCGGTGGGCAGGTTGCCCCTAATTTGGCAGACGCTACCGAAAAAGATCTTATAGAAGATCTGGACACTAAGGTAGTTGGATATTTCAGGACAATTAAGGCTGTAGCGCCACATATGCAGAGTCAGAAGTGGGGTCGAATCATTAGCATAGGTGGAGTAAGTGCTAGATCGTCTACATTTTACGGGCTTCGGAACTCTGCTATCGTCCATATGACTAAAACTTTGTCCGATCAACTCGGTCCAGATGGCATAACAATGAACGTGGTCCATCCAGGACAGACTCAAACTGATGCAGTCGCTGCCGTTCAAGCAGAAAGAGCTAAGGCTCAAGGAATTTCATTGGAGGAATTTGAATCTCGAGCAGCTCAAAGAGTAGCTATAAGAAGAATTATAAAACCGGAAGAACTCGCTTATTTGGTAGCTTTCTTATGTTCTCCCAAGGCCGAATGTGTGACTGGTGAGAGTATTGCTGCCGGTGGCGGATCTCTGGGCGCAGTATTTTATTGATTATGGAGTGTTATTTATGAATCTATTAGTTATATCTGGAGGGTCCCATCCTTATGAAGAATCCACTCCGATACTAGAAAAATTTCTTATTGATGCTGGTCATTCTGTAAAGGTTTCATGGGAATCTGACATTTTGGCTAACGTAGATGAAATGAATAAATTTGATATTCTTTTATTCAATACAATGAGAGTCAAAGACCTAGCCCTAAATCAAGAAGAGCAACAAGGAGTTGAAAACTTCATTAAATATGGCAAGGGATTTGTGTGTATACACATTTCTGGATCAGCTGCATATCATTGGCCCGAGTTTCATAAGATCACAGGTGGTGGATGGGATATGGATAAGAGTTTTCATCCGCCGTATGGAAAATTTGAAGTTGAAATTGTTGACTCAGATCATCCGGGAGTTAGTGGAATATCAGATTTCGTTACGAATGACGAACTTTATATGGGTATAGATTATTTAGATGGTAGCCACATATATATGCAGGCAACATCTGAAGAAGGTACATATAAATGGAAAGGTGAGCAAGTCTATATGCCCTCAGACACGTTTCCTTTGGGTTGGACTAGAACCTACGGATCCGGAAAAGTTTTTGTTACCCTACTAGGACATAATGGTCTGAGTTTCCAAACTCCTGAATTTCAAAGAATTGTACTTAACGGAGTGGATTGGGTTAACAGCCAGGAGAGTTATTGAGGAGTACGCTTGATGTTTAACGTTATAGATACCATGGCCGGCAATGGTTCTCAAGGGTACGATGGTGATGGCGGAAAAGCTAAATTGGCCCTTATGGATAATCCATTTCATGTTGCATTAAACATTGACGAAACGGAATTATTTATTGCGGATTGTTTCAATTATTGTGTCAGAAAAGTGGATTTGGATACCAATATTATCACGACTGTTGCCGGCAATGGAAATAAAGGTTATTCCGGAGATGGAGATCTGGCAATTGCCGCGGAAATAGAAGAGATATATGCGGTACAGATTGACGAGAATGGGGACCTGTATATCTTGCAAAGGTTTAGTCCTGCTATCAGGAAAGTCGATTTTCACACAGGGATTATTAGTACAGTAGCTGGTAATGGCACAGTAGGTTATTCAGGAGACGGAGGACCTGCACACTTGGCACAGATGCGTGAACCGAATGATATGGAATTTGACGGATACGGAGGTCTGTTGATAGCTGATATTCAAGATCAGCGGGTGCGTAGATTGGATATTCAAACTGGTTTAATCAGTACTTTCGTAGGAGACGGCGAGAAAAGACACACCGGAGATGGAGGGCATTTTTCTTCGGCGAGTATATTTGGAGCAAGAGCTGTTTGTGCAGATGTGTTCGGCAACATATACATATGTGAACGCGAAGGGAATTCGATCAGGAAAATTGATGAGAATGGCATGATATCTCTTCTTGCGGGTACGGGAGAAAAAGGCTATTCAGGAGATAAAGGGTCAGCAATATTGGCCACATTTAGTGGTCCTAAGGCAATAAGATGTGATGTAGAAGGTAATGTTTTGGTTGTGGATACTGAAAATCACGCTATAAGAAAGATAGATATAAACACTGGACTAATTGATACTGTAGCAGGAGGGCACCTTGGACCAGATGGAGATTTCGGTACCCCTGATGCAGCAGGACTTGCGAGGCCTCATGGAGTCATATCGGATTCCATGGGTAGACTGTATATAGCAGATAGTGAGAATCACAGAGTACGATACGTTTATTAATAGCTTTATTAGTATCATTTAAGTGTTATAATTTTATCCACTAGGAGCGTCTTTATTGGAGGTGTTTCGATGTCTAATGCGCCTATAAAATCCTTAAGTGCGAGATCTATGTCTGAGGCTGCGCAGAGTTTCCTTAACAGCCTGGATGATGAACAGAAACAGCGTGTCAATTTCGAATACATGGATGGGGAAAGGCTGTTTTGGTATTATCCACCACTAAACAGACATGGTTTACCATTAATGAATATGAGTTCAGAACAACGGGAACTGGCTCATAGTCTACTAAAATCTGGTTTGACCGAAACATCTTATAGTCAGGCTAAACAGATCATAGAACTGGAATTAGTATTGGGAGCAATAGAGAAAGATCAAGGTAAACCTAATTTTGTTCGGGATCCGGACAGGTATTATTTTACTGTGTTCGGTGATCCCTCGAGTGATGAATATCCATGGGGTTGGAGGATAGAAGGTCATCATATTTCCCTACATTTCAGTATTTGGGCGGACTCAGTTCTGTCTACTACTCCGTTCTTTTTTGGTTCTAATCCTGCCGAAGTTCTTTCCGGTCCAAATGCGGGTCAAAGAATTTTAGCTGAACGTGAAGACATAGCAATGGAATTAGTATCCAGTATGGATGAGATTCAGTTAGGTAAATGTGTGATATTTGAAGAAGCCCCTTTGGATATACTTACTTATAACTCCACTAAAGCTATGTTTGCAAAAGAAGAAGGAATTCCAGCTTCCATGCTGAACAGTAACCAAAGGGAAAATCTGATGGCTTTGATATCTGAATATGTTAATCAAGTTAATACCGATCTAGCTCAACAGAAACTTGACAGATTGGTTGAGAATGGCATTGAGAGAATCCATTTTGCTTGGGGCGGCTCGCTTGAAAAAGGAGAGGCCCACTATTATAGGATTCATGGAGGAGACTTTGTTGTAGAATTTGATAACAGACAAAATGAGGCCAATCATGTACATTCTGTCTGGAGAGATGTAGAGAATGATTTTGCCCAGGACGTCTTGCGAGAACATCTTTTAACTTATCATCTTCTTTAAACAATTTGCGTTGGATAAATTCTTATTTTGACATGGAAAGGGTTGATCAATTATGCCGTATGCTTTTGAACACGTACATCTTAAGGCCCCAGATCCTGCCAAGACAGCACAATGGTATGTAGAGGCTTTTGATTTCGAGATATTTTCCGACAGGATAGCTGGTAATGGGTCTCACATGATTGAGTGTAAGACAACCGATGGAGTCATAGTCAGGATATCTGGTCCGAAACCCGATGAAGTAATGGGCGAGGGAGATGCTAATCCTCATTATGGAATCGAACATTTTGGTTTGATAGTAGATGATATGAATGCGGAAATAACTAGATTGGAAAAATTGGGTGCCAAACTTCTTGATGGACCAATGGGTGGTGGGCAAGGGCCGACTATAGCTTTTATCCAGGCACCAGACGACGTCAGGATAGAGATTCTTCAGATGCCTTAGCGGAGTTAGTCAAAAAGGGGCAATTGAAAATGTTCCTTGAGACTGGATACTCCCAATCCTATCAATCTAAACTGTTTATAGGGTGTAATTTCTCTTTCAAGTAATGCTCGAGCGGCATTCAACAACACTTGTTCGTTATCAGTATGTGATTCAAATGTCATTTGGCGTGTGAAAGTGGTGAAGTCAGACAGCCTGAGCTTTAGAGAAATTGTCTTACACCTGAGATGTGATTTGACAAGTTTTTCAGACAGTTCTTCTGACAATTCCTCAAGTTTGCTTTGCAAAAAACTTGAATCGTTTGTGTCCGTTTGTAATGTTGTCTCTGAACTAATGGATTTTGATTCACGATGAGGAGTAACTCTGCCGGGATCTATTCCCATAGCTCTATCTGTCAATTCCTGACCGCGTTTTCCAAGGAGTCGCTGAAGCGTTAGGGGTTCTAACCTGGAAATATCACCAATCGTATGAATATTATACCGTTTTAATATGATTGCGGTTTTTGGGCCCACCCCCCACAGCAGATTTACATTAAGTGGATCAAGAAATTTATTTTCGAATCCTTTTTCTATTAGTAGAAGACCATCTGGTTTCGCTATTTGCGAGGCTATTTTAGCGACAGTTTTAGAAGTGCCACCTCCAATAGTCATTGCTAATCCAGTGTTTGTCTTAACGGTTTCTCTTAACCCTATAGCAACTTCTTTAATTGAATCTCGTGGCACTTGTTTACTGATATCGATATAAGCTTCATCCAGCGAAAGAGGTTCCACTAAAGGTGAAAGCCTTTTAAATATAGACATTATTTCTTCTGAAACTCCCCTGTATCTATCGAATCTCGGAGATACCCTTACAAGGTTTGGACATAAAGTAAAAGCGGTTTTCATAGCCATTGCAGAACGAATACCGTATTTCCTTGCTTCATAGGAGGCAGCAGCCACAACTCCACGATGAGAGGCAGAACCTCCGACAACCAAAGGTTTGTCTTTCAATTCGGGATTGTCCACTTCCTCTACAGATGCATAAAAAGCATCCATATCGGCATGGAGTATATATCTCCATTGCATTCTAGGCATTTTGACCTCTACTATTTATTAGAGTTTACATTATTATTAAGCACTAAGAGTATATTAAGGTGGGTTTAAACCTTATATACTTGACTCCGTCTTTGTTATCTTTTACCATTTTTTTGAGTACAGAACCTATTCCCTGCCATTTGCAAAGTGCTTATTTAATTCTAAAGAGATTTAGTATTCTTCAAAGTTAGGACTTATTGGGAGGTTTTATGCGATACGACTACATCATAATAGGTGCAGGTTCAGCAGGATCTATATTAGCCACTAGACTTACTGAGGATCCGAACATATCTGTTCTATTGCTTGAAGCTGGTCCAGATTATCCAGATTTTGACACCATTCCAGACGTTGTTAAGTATGGTTATAAGACGACTAATGAGATTTGGTCAGACGAGCATAATTGGCAATTCCGAGCAAGAGCTACTGATACCGCTGATATGGATGTCCCAAGAGGCAGGGTAACGGGTGGATCGAGTGCAATTAACGGACAGATTTTTATAAGAGGCATACCTGAAGACTATGATAACTGGGCGGAATGGGGTAATGATGAATGGAGTTTTCGGAGCCTTATACCGTATTTTAATAAAATCGAGACCGATACGACGTATAAAGATGATCCAGGCGATTTCCATGGATCTGATGGTCCTATAGTTATGCACAGGTTTCCTAGAGATGAGTGGACCCAAGGATCTAAAGCATTTGAACAAGCTTTATTAAATGCAGGATTTCCTCCATGTGAGGATGCTAATGCACCAGGAACAACCGGGGTTAGTCCTATGCCGTTGAACAATCCCAATGGTGTCAGATGGTCAACAGCTATTGGGTATCTGGGTCTATCAAGGCATCGTCTTAATTTAACCATAAGAGCTAATGTGTCAGTGAAGAGGATTTTATTTGACAGAAGTGGGTCGAAACCTAAAGCCACAGGTATAGAGGCTGTGTCTGATGGTGAGGAATTTGTGGTAGAGGGTGAGGAGATAATACTTAGTGCAGGAGCTATAGGATCACCACACATACTAATGTTATCTGGAGTTGGTCCGAAGGATCATTTAGAAGAACATGATATAGATGTTGTATTGGATTCACCCGGTGTGGGTCAGAACCTTAGAGACCATCCTTTGATGCCAATACTATGGGCAACCAAACCGGAAGTTGAATTGAACTCTTTAGGTCCCAGTGGACAAGTTTTGCTGAGATATACAGCTGAAGGATCTCCTTTGGAAAATGATATGATTGTATATTTTTCGGGACGATCTAGTATGAGAAGAGACATGGGAGGCGCTTTAAGAACTCCAATAGGCATAGGTGCTGGGCTTGGTTTAAATCTTGCTCTATCAGTGGGAGAGATAAAGCTTAATTCTAACAACTATCAAGACAAGCCATACCTTGACTATAACTTGTTGGATGATCCAGAAGATTTAAGAAGATATCGAGATGGTGTTCGTATGTTGGTTGATTTGGAAAACGATCCATCCTTGGCAAATCTTATAGATAACAGGGTGTATCCCACTGATATAGATCTTGAATCGAATGAATCTTTGGATACTTGGATTAAGAAAAGTGTAGGCACTGGTCATCACGTGTCTTGTACTGCCAAGATGGGTCCAGAATCCGACTCAATGGCGGTGGTGGATCAATACGGCAAGCTCTACGGTATCGACGCACTTCGTGTTGCAGACGCCTCTATAATGCCAGAATGTGTAAGAGCGAACATTAACGTCACTGTCATGGTTATCGGTGAAATGGTGGCTGATTTCATTAAAGATGGTAAATAGAGTTTCAGGATGTTGTAAACTGAAAAGCTAATTCAGTGAACACATTGGCGTATTCAGCCACCTTCTTAACATCTACAGCTTGTGGCCATCTATCATTTTCCAGATGGAATAAAGCGTTATCTCCTACAAGAGCTATTACATTGCCACCTCGTTTTGCCACCTCGGCGGATTCCCTACCCAGAATTTGACCTACGATCGTTGATTCAACGTGAGACACCCGATGACTTTTAAGTAACGAGTCAGTTTTATCAATAAGGTCCTGATTTGTGGCGGAATATCTTGTTCCATGTGCTTCCGACGCTCCGACGTTGGCACCGAAATGGATCCAGGTTTCCACTTCTTTTACAAAGTTAGGTCTGTTTCCTAAAAACGCATGTATGCCGTGAGCACCTAGTTCATGAGCACTGGTCGCCACAAAAAATACATCTCTTAACGAACCCTCGTTTTTGATTGCTCTCATTACTTCTAGCCAGCATGCGATTCCTCCACCTCTTTCTGATGCACAATGCCACCATCCACTTCTTGGGGTCATTACCACAATAGGAGAAAGATTACTGTCCTGCCCCTTGATGCCACTTACTATGTTGTAGGATTTTGATTCTTCAAGCTCGATATTAACAACTAACTTTGCCGTTGCATTAGTTTTGCTGACGTTGCTCAAGAATTCTTTTTCCTCGCTGCTGACTTGCAGGATGGGTACGCCGAAGTGTTCATTGAAATCAGGTGTATTGATTGCCATAAGGCCCGGTCTTTCTCCAATTGTTACAGCGACTATTCCCTTGTATCTACCAGATGTTCGTGCCTCCATAAGTTCATCTGTATATCCAGCAGCACCGTGATGGATCTCTATTATGGCTATATCGACATCATCTCCGGCGTTTCCTATCGAACCACTGATTCCAGTGGAGTCAGTGGGGATACAGTCGAACATAGGTAGTCCTTCGATGACACGGTTATTAATAGTTAAATTGCAGGATATGGGGATGACTCTATTAAGATCAAATTTTTCATGCACGGTTTCCAATGCAAGGTTATGTACTTTTTGAGCCAACCAATCAGCGGATTCATGATCTGTATCAGTCCCTGTTCTATGGAACCCCTGAGAGTCATACTCTTCAATTATTTGAGATATTCTATCTAATTGATCCAAATTGCTTCTCAAAACTTAATATGAATTGTCTTGAATATAGTTTGGCTCAGATTATAAACTATTCATTATGCACACGACAAATTTGAGTTATAATATCCAATAAATCATTTTTATTATAGACTCTATAGGCATGTATGGTCATAAAACTAACTATATGGAGTATAAGCATTGAATGAATCACTTGGATCTCAAGCCCCTCTCACAGGAATTAAGGTAGTAGACTTTGGTCATTATATTGCAGGTCCTCTTACTGGAATGCATCTTGCTGACCAGGGTGCAGAGGTTATAAAAATCGAAAAACCTGGCAAACCAGATTTTGATTCCCCTGCGAATGCTGTTTTCAATCGAGGTAAAAAGAAACTGACCTTAGATTTAAAATCCGAGGAAGGCATAGAAACTGCGAAGAAACTCGTCTCATCTGCCGATATACTAATAGAAAATTTCCGTCCAGGAGTTATGACGCGTTTGGGTCTTGGTCCAGATGATATGACCAAACTAAATAGCAGACTGATTTACTTGTCCCTACCGGGATTTTACTCTACCGATAAAGATAAATCACAGGTAAGGGCGTTCGAAGGGATCGTGAATGCTGCAACAGGCCTCTTCACTGATTTACACACACCTTTAAGACGTTTGCTAGACGGCCCTCCAATATTTACACCTTTGACGCCCGGGTCTGCGTATGGATCTGTTCATGGAGCCATAGCAGCTGTATTGGCTCTATATAACAGAGAGGAAACTGGAGTGGGTGATGTCATAGAGGTATCGTTGGCAGGAGCAGCCATGTCGGCAATGGGAGCTATGGTGTTAGAGCCAGAGGAGGCTCCCGCTAGATATAGACCTAAGCGGTCATGGATGACTAAAAATGTTACATTACCAATCCAAAAATACAAACTTAGTAAGCTGTCTGAAGAAGATAGGCAATCTTACTGGACAAATGTAGTAAACGTTAGATCTCCTTTTCATGATAGTTTTCAGGCTGGAGATGGTAAATGGGTCCATTTCTTGGCTGCTGGCAACTCTAGATTGAGCACTCAACTGGTTAAAGCGTTGGGAATATACGACCAGTTATTAGACAGCGGTATGGTGGACAAAAGACCTATGGATGATTTGAGTCTCGATAGTAATGTTAGCGATCCACCGGCTCTTTCAAGAGAGTGGACTTCTTTCGTGAGGAAGAATGTTCAGGATGCTCTACGACAGAAAGCAGCTCACGAATGGACTCCTATTATGAAAGAATACGGGGTTCCTTTTAGTATTCATAGGTCTTCTATGGACTGGTTGAATGCTTCGGAGGCTGAGGAGGCTGGATTTGTTGTGACAGTTGATGACGAAGAATACGGTTCTCTCAGACAAATGGGAGTTCAGACCTACTTAAGTGGCACACCGGATGAGATATTAAAACCAAAACCATCTACTCATTTTACGGGGGATCTCAATGATGCTTGGGATTCAGAGGTAAACGATCCAACAGAGGTTAAGCAAGGATCCATGGTTCCTAAACGGAATATATTGGAAGGGTTGCGAGTTCTGGATTTATCTACTGTACTGGCAGGCCCAACTTGTGCTCGGACATTAGCCGAATACGGGGCAGATGTTATAAAAATAGATCCCCCTGAGCCATATTTCCTGCCTCAGACTCATTGTTTTTCACCTATGGAGGTGAGTCAAGGTAAACGTAGCATAATACTCGATCTAAAAACAGAAGATGGTCATGAGGCCTTCAAGAAGTTAGTTAAAACCTCAGATATAATTGTTCACAATATGAGCCCAGGCACTCCGGAGAGGTTGGGCATACCATATGAATTATTGAAGCAATACAAGAACGATATTATCGTGGTGGATCTAACCGCGTTCAATGGACCAAAACCTGGTCCTTGGGGTGATCTTAAGGGATTTGATCCTGTTTTACAGGCAGCGACCGGAGTTTCTGGAAGATATGGAGGGAAAGACAAGAAACCTATATTGCACGGAGTTGCTTCTTGTATAGATTACTTGACTGGATACTCAGGTACATTGGGATCTGTTTTGGCTTTGTTTAAGCGCAAGAGAAGCGGGGTTGGTGATATGGCAAAAACCTCCTTAGCTCAGGGGGGTCAATTAATACAAGCACCATTTATGTATTCTTCGGACAAATATCAGTCTGGAGAAGAAGTGCATGGACAGGAATCTCTGGGTGATCATCCGTTGAATCATATATACAAGGCTAAAGACGGCTACCTGTTTCTATCTGGATTAGAGAAAGATATTTCAAAATTAGGAGATGTATCAGATTTTAGAGGACTGGATGCCTCCTCATATTCCACGGAAGAGATTTTGAGACTTCTATCATCAGTGATTAGTAATAGATCTGTTTCATATTGGGAATACATCTTCAATGGGGTTGGGTTGGCTTGTCAGAGTGTGGATACGGTGAAAGATATGCGGAAAAAATATATTCACAAGGTATATGCAGGCGCTGTGGTTAAAGACTGGGATGACGGTAGATCTATATCAATCTCGAGAATGATGGATCATCCATTGGGTTGCAGTGTGGATAATGTATCGCCTGGATATGCGCGATTCAGGAACACTGAGGTGAATATGGGTAATCCCATGCCTAAATTAGGCACCCATACTAGAGAAGTTTTACTAGATCTTGGGTACTCTGATGCCGAGGTCGACGAATTAATATCCAAGAAAGTTGCTAGTGAGAGTTTTCATGAGGATTATCTTCCAAGTTAGACAGATAAGGTTTAGTTTGTGAACGCAAAAAAAGAATCAATACCAATAAGTAGGTTTGTAGAGGTAAATAAGGCGTTAATACATGCTTTGGACTGGGGCGGTTCTGGCACTCCGTTACTTTTAGTTCACGGGGCTATGAGAACGGGGCGAAGTTGGAATGCAGTAGCTAGGCGTCTTAGGGATACTTACAGAGTCATTTCTATTGATATCAGAGGTCATGGGGATAGTGGTGCTACGGTAGACGGTAATGACACGTCTTCTCGCATGAACGATATCTTAGCGATATCAGAGGATCTGAAGTTGGGACCACATTATGTGATGGCTCACTCATTAGGAGCAATTCCGTCTGGTATGTATTGTGCCCGTATGAATCATTTAGTTAAAGCTCTTATATTGATTGAACCAATGATAGACATGAACATTTTCTGGAAGCGTGGTGAGAAATCCAAGAGTAAGTGGTTAGCCAACCCTCCAATGGCCGCTAGAAGGAACAGTTGGGATAATATGGAAGAATTAGTCAGGCGCATAAGGAAGAATGATGCCACAAAAAACTGGACCGAAGAAGTTCTTGCCGACGTTTTAAATGAAGAGATAAGGGAATTACCAGATGGCAGGGTGGAAGTTAAGTGGGATAGATCTATATACAACTTGGAGGAAATGTGGAACGACAACAACTCCTTGATTGTTGAGGCTCCGAATATTGATATGCCAGTTCTTGTTGTAGTAAGAGAAGAAAATCAACAGATTAATACCACAGTAAAAGCTCTAGTTGATTCGTTACCAGATAGCAAATTGATGAAAATAGATAGCATAGGTCACTCTATGTACATGGAAAACCCTGACATGGTTGCGCAAATGGCCAGAGAATGGTTTGCATAGAACACGCGGTTATGTAATATAACATATGTGTTGCACGCATGTGTATATGAGCAGAAACCGTATAAGAATGATTATATGCCTAATGCAATGAGAGGTTAATGATGGCAAAATACATGATTAGTGGATCTTACACCGTTGAAGGAAAGAAGGGGTTAATTAAGGATGGGGGAATTAAGCGGAAACAAATAGTTGAAAACTTAATTAATGAACAGGGTGGCAAAGTGGAATCGTTTAATTTTGCTTTCGGTATTCATGATTTATATGTGGTGGTCGAATTTCCGGATAATATCGATATTGCGGCTTTATCTTTAGATGTTGGTGCGGGAGGGGCTTTGGATTTTCAGACGACGGTTTTGATAACTCCAGAGCAGCTGGATGCAGCTATAGAAAAAGGGTCAAACTATCGACCAGGCGTGACACATTCCTAATATCGTGCAATGATAAGCGTTTACAAGGGCGGAACAGCATATTAAAGCACTTATGGTCACGGAACAGCATAAAGTTACGCAATTAAGGTAAATAATTTAGGTGTTACTGGTTAACTTTGTTGGATGAACTCTAGCCAGTTGCCCTCTGGATCGTTGGCATAACATATGCCGTGTTGGCCGCCTTCTGGTAGATCCCTCATTATTGGAGGAGTAACAAACTTTATACCTTGCGATGTCAATTTGTCATACAGATCCTGTATGTTTTCAACATTGAAGCACACGTGTGACGCTCCAAGTTGATTTCGTTCTAGATGACCGGATGGGCTTGGTGGTTCTATGAAATGCACTAGTTCCAGTCTGTGAGTTGAATCTTGTTTACCTACGAATACCAGATATCTATGGGCTCCTGGTATACCTGTGTGATTACCTTCCGGTGGAGCTATGTTGTCGGATTCGGATAGTATTTCTAATCCCAAAAGATCACGGTAGAAGTGTATCATTTTATCTATGTCTTGAACTACAAATCCAGAGTGGTTGAACCCAGTTATCAATTTCCTCTCCTTTTGCTCATTTGGGTAAGTTTATCATATTAGTTAGATTTGAAGAGCACCCTGAAAATAGTATATATCGATGCACCAAAAACAAATCCAATTAATGAACCAATGGCAACGAAAAACATCAATATAGGCAGGTCTATATCTACATTTGGTTTGGATTGCCAGGATAGTACTGTCCAAGCGAACCATATAGAACCCAGAGATCCACACAAAATGCGGATCCAATTTTGTCTGGTGATTTTTGGTTTATATCTTGAACCGGAGTTGGGCATAGTTATATAAACAGTCGTTATGCTCGATAGATCAACTTGGGATATAATTACTACAAATACATTCAGCCGCATTAATAGATTTACGAAAGTAAGTATAGCATATGGATCTGTTTTATTGGCTCAAAAATTATGTCAAACATCCCTTGCAGTTGGGTGCTATATTGCCAACATCAAATTCAGCATCCAGATTAATGGTAAAGGCCATTTCCTCATCTGAGATGAATTTGGTATTAGAATTAGGAGCAGGTACTGGTACCGTAACACAAGCATTAATACGAAAAGGTGTTTTGGAGCAGAATTTGGTTTTAGTAGAGATAAACCGGGAATTCTGCAATATTCTGGAACGCAAATATCCCAAGGCCAAGATAGTATGTGGGGATGTTTTGGATTTTTTTCAGGACATTGATAGATTTGGGGAGACCAAATTTGATGCCATTATTTCGGGGTTGCCACTACTATCCATAGAAAAGGCCCAAAGGGAACTGATCTGTGATTTATGCATAAAAAACCTGAGTGACCAAGGACATTTTGTTCAAATTACTTATTTCTTGAGATGTTCTTTTCCTGAATCAATTGTCCGCCAGTATAACCTCAAAGCTAAATTCAACGGGTTTACATTCTTTAATTTTCCTCCGGCCTTTGTGTGGGATATTAGGCGGAATGTGTTGTAATATATTGACCACTCTAAACTAGCAATCTATGATCTTGTTGTCTAATATTGGTTTTGAAGGGATATTGCATAGTTAGATTGTGTAGTTTGGCAATTATGTTAAATCATGTAGATAAATCCAGAGAATCTGCTGACCTCGTAGGTCACGAAGTTGGATCAGATCTAACTGTGGCAGCGCTCTACAAATTCGCCCATATTAATGGTTTGATGAAAAAACGGTCTGCTCTCTTATCTTTATGTAGATCTAGAGGTATACTGGGGACTTTTCTTCTAGCTAAAGAGGGTATAAACGGCACAATATGTGGAAGTAAACATGATGTGACATTTGTGTTAGACCATATACGATCATGGAGAGAAATCAAAGATTTGGAAGTCAAGTTTTCTACCAGCAAAGCCCAGAACTTTAACAGGATGAAAGTTAAGATAAAGAAAGAGATAGTTACCATGGGAAAACCTGAAATAGATGTTGTTTCCAATTCAGGAATATATGTGGAATCCAACGACTGGAACAATCTTATAACTAAAGATAATGTCATACTTATTGACACCCGCAACTCATATGAAGTATCAATGGGTAAATTCAACAACGCCGTAAACCCAGCCACAGATAGTTTCAAAGGATTTCCAGATTGGGCCGATGGGTTTCTATCTAATACTGATAAGAACAAGAAAATTGCCATGTACTGTACAGGTGGCATACGATGCGAGAAAGCTACAGCCTACATAAAAGGATTAGGATTTGATGAGGTATATCATCTAAAAGGTGGTGTGTTGAAGTACTTGGAAAATGTTACTGAGGAAAATAGTCTGTGGGAAGGGGAGTGTTTTGTTTTTGACGAAAGAGTGTCACTAACTCATGGATTAATAGAAGGCGAACACAGTTTGTGTTATTCTTGTCAGCAACCGATTTCCATAGAAGATTGTCAATCTCCTCTCTATGAAAGAGGTGTAAGTTGCGCAAATTGTTACGAAGATCGTTCAGACGAAAAGAAGAAAAAATTTCGAGAACGGCAACGTCAAATTGATATAGCTAAATCCCGAGGAAAGACTCATCTGGGGGATGGGGCGATGAATGACCGGAGAACAAAAAGGGGATACTAGTCTTGGAGATATAAATAATAGGAGGTGACATTTGCCTAGACCTATACCGGTTCCAGACGAAGTTAGTAAGCCATTTTGGGATGCTTGTAACGAGCAGCGATTAATCATACAAAATTGTAAATCTTGTGATCGCATGCAATATCCTCCGGAAAAGCTATGCGCTTCTTGTGGTTCAATCGAAGATTTAGATTGGGTGGAAGTAAGCGGCAAGGGACGGATAAACGGATATGCTGTGGTATATGATTCACGTATCAGATTATGGCAGACGGAGCAGCCGTATAACATAGCTGTTGTAGAACTTCATGAAGATCCAACTATCACTTTCTTCTCTAATTTAGCTGGAGTTACTGTTGACGATGTGCCAGTTGGTTCAGAAGTACAGGTCCACTTTGAAGAAACGGAAAATGGGCAAAAGATTCATGAATGGCATCTGGTAAATTAGTGCAGATTTTATAAAGCTGAAATTATATGAGGTGATGATATGGTAGTAACACAAAATGCTCCAGCATCAATGTATAGGGGAGTTGAAGGGTTAGGTATTTGGGAGCATAGAGGTAAGGTGGCAGCTGTTGGTATTGGTCATTCTCCGACTGCGAGAAGGTGGGACGAAAGAACTGAAACCAGTATTGGGGCATGGTCTTTATTGGCATTGCGTAATGCAATTGAAGATGCCGGTGTATCGCCAGATCAGGTAGATGGCTTGGTAGTTGTTCCTGCTGCTACAACAGGAGATCAATGGTCTCCTAGACCAGTCCCCGAAGATTTCGCTAATACGTATCAACTTACAGATAATACAAACGATGGTTTGACAGCCATGAGTGCTGATTGGATTATAAAAAATATGCCTGAGCTCAGCAACCTAGATTTTGCTATGCACGCGCCTGGTTGTATGTCTAATGCAATAGTTGTGGCTGCACAAGCTGTTGGAGATGGTCTTACGAATACGTGTCTGGTTTTAAAGACGTGGAACAATTTGAGCGGTAGATATGGACATGGTGCAGGTGCAAATGCGTTGGATCTTTCTCCGGGGTCAGCACAATGGACACATCCTTGGGGATGGGGAGCGGCAGCATTGAGTTACGCTTATAACTTTGATCAATATTGTCGAAAATATGGTGGCAATCATGACATGATGGCTCCATTTATAGTGAATAATCGCAGGAATGGTTTGATGATGCCAGAGGGATTTTGGTATCAACATAGGCCAGAACCGTTAACGGTAGAGGATTACTTGGCATCTAGATGGGTGGCTAAACCCGCGAATCTATTCGATTGTGACATACCAATACAGATAGCGGTTGCATATTTATTTACGACACCAGATAGAGCAAAGGATATGAAACAACCCCCAGTCTACATTATGAATCATGCTACTACGAGACCTAAAGTCAGGGGGAGTGTCCAAACCTTAGATCAAGTTGAGGCCTCTACAGATAGTACTGCAAAGAAATTGTATGAAGGTTCGGGCTACAGCCCAAGCGACATACATTTGGAGAATTGTTACGAAGGGTATTCTCTTTTTCACCAATATTACCTGGAGGCTTTGCAGTGGCATGGAGTACAACGAGGAGAGGCTTTGCAATTCTATGGCGGGGATATCAGAGTCGAGGGACCTCATCCTATTTCCTCTAGCGGTGGTAATGCAGGTAGTGGAAGAACTCGCACATGGATGCATACGGATTCTATTCAGCAATTACAAGGTAGAGCTGGTGATAGACAGGTTAAAATTAAGGCAGAAACAGCTGTTTCAGGGGGCCCTACCCCTGGGAGTGGTGATTTTACCATATGGAGTAAGAATCCAGATTAGTGTATCAAGTCGTATATGTGACTGGGATTAAATATTTACGGGGGCTGTTTTGTCCACAATATTTACACATCCTCTAGTAGGTATAGCTGCCAGCAGGCTTGTCCCTAGGAAGATATGGTCTAAGCGTTTCTTGATGATGTCCTTGGTTGCCGCCATTATTCCGGATATCGATGTAATCGGTATTCCATTTGGTGTTCCTCCTGGGCACGCTCTGGCTCACAGGGGCCTCACACATTCTATAATTTTTACAATACCCATATCTCTTCTTCTATTGAAGATATTTTTCAGTCATCAAAAAATAATTTCTTTGAACGGATTGTTAATGACAATGTACCTTATTGTGGTTACTCTGTCTCACGGCATCTTGGATGCTCTTGGTGATGGAACTAACGGAGTAGCACTTTTGTGGCCATTTACCTCTGAAAGAGTATTCTTACCAGTTAATCCCATTCCAGATTCAGTAATAAGTACTAGTTTTTTCGGTGAGCTAGGCTATAGAGTTATGCTGCATGAAATATTGATTATTTGGGTTCCTCTTTCTGTTCTTGTTATACTTAATGAATCAAGGATATGGTTGGGCAAGAGGAAAAAATAATAAGTTGAGTATTAAACAGTTTCTAATTTCAAGCTAGGAGGTTAATCAAATTATGTTAGTAACTAACGTAAGTATACAGGCGTATCAATGGAATCGAAAAAAACCCATACGAAATGGTAGGTATACCTATCCAACTGAAGGGCTGAACGTTATAAAAGTAGAGACAGATGAAGGAGTTACAGGGATAGGATTGTGTGGTGGAGTCATGGGAGATAACGGGCAAATAGTTGGCAGTATTCTTTCCCATTTGAAACAATATGTTATAGGTCAGGACCCTTTTGACAATGAAAAGATTTGGGATGAAATGTGGCAACCTAAATTAGTAGGTAGAAGAGGTATAACTACTAGAGTGTTAAGTGGAATAGATATAGCACTGTGGGATATAAAAGGTAAGGTTGCAAACAGACCTCTTTACAAGTTATTAGGAGGATTTTCTGATAAGGTTCCGGTTTATATAGCGGGTGGTTATTACGAGGAAGGAAAAGGGTTAGATGAATTAGCCCAAGAAATGATAGAAAGCTTATCTACCGGAGCCAATGCAGTTAAGATGAAGATAGGAGGGGTTTCTATAAGAGAGGACGTTGAGAGAGTGAAAATAGTAAGACAGGCTATTGGCGACGATATACGCCTAATGGTTGATGCCAATTGTGCCTACAGATACTATGAAGCGATAGAAATCGCAAGAAAAATGGAACCTTACGATATATTCTGGTTTGAAGAACCTATAAATCCTGATGATTATGAGGGTCACAAACTTATAAGTAATGCTACTTCCATACCAATTGCAACCGGCGAAAACGAATACACAAAATATGGATTCCGGGACCTTATAGAGAAGAGGTCAGTTTCTATATTGCAACCAGATGGCTTGATAATGGGTGGAGTAACAGAATTCATGAAAGTGGCTGCTATGGCTCAGGCACACGATTTGCCTATAGCCCCTCATGGAAATCAAGATGTTCACGTGCATTTAGTATCTGCAATACCAAATGGTTTAACGGTGGAATATTACAGGGGTTCTACAAATCCAATGTGGGGTAGGATGTTTAAACATACTTTAGAGGTAAAAGATGGTTATTTGATGCCCCCGGACAGACCAGGCGTGGGTATAGAGATAAATGATGAAGCCTTGGATCCATACAGGATCCTTTAATATTTGAAAATTGAGTTTGACCATGAATCATAGGAAAAATTATGCATGGAATCTAGAATAGTTTATAAAGAACAGCAACGATTTCGGCAATGGTGGCTTTGGGCTATTATCTTGGCACTCACGATTTTTTGGTTATCTCTTATATTAATAAGTCGAGAATTAATTGTTGTCTTATTAGCTTTGATATTGGATTTGGGTTTGATAGTTTTTATGTACAGCTTGAAGTTGGATACTGAGGTTACCTACACAGGAATAAGAATCAAATTTTGGCCATTCCACAGGAGATGGCTACTATTCGAATTTTCAAATTTAAAGTCCGCTGAGGAAGCTACATATAGACCACTTGCTGACTATGGTGGTTGGGGTATAAGGTACGGTATTTTCAATGAACTTCATGCGAAAGCCTACACAGTCAGTGGCAATAAGGGCGTTATGGTACGTATGGCTGACGAAACTTATATTTTAATAGGATCAAAGAACCCAGAAGAGTTAATGTCATCAATTGAGTGTGGCACTCTCTATCGATCTGGTACTGGAGTGAATGATCCATATGAATAGGAGTGAACTATATATATCAATGTATGACTAGGCAGACCGTCGGGAAGCAGGTGTGTATGAGCATGCAAGGTATATATATGAATATGGTAGTTTGTATTGGACAGACTTTTTATATGTCGAAACGTTAATTAAATTGGATCGAAGATGGGTTTAGGGTTTTCCAATAACCGCTTTAAATCCCTTAAAAAGGTAGATGCTGGTCCACCATCGATTACTCTGTGGTCAAGCGAAAGGCTGAGAGTGGTCATCAATCTGGGGAGTATCTCATTGTTGTATATGATTGGTTTCTGATATGCCCTACCGACACCCAAGACTGCTACAGCTGGGGGGTTAATGATTGGAGTGAATACGTCTACTGTTCCTAATACACTTATAGTGAACGTGTTTCTGTACTGTTCTTGAGGAAGTAGTTTGCCGGTGATGGCCCTATTTTGGAGCTCCTGGGTAATATTGGCCATACGGTTTATGTCTAGATCTTGCGCCTCCTTAATTATGGGTATCGCTACGCTATTTTCTTGGGCTATTGCCATGCCAAGATTGATCTCTCTGATTTGTCTTGATTCTTCTCCAATAACTATGGAATTCAATATAGGATGTTTCATTAAAGTTTTTGTGACGGCCCGTGCTATAACATCTACAAACCTGATTCCTATTCCTTTGGTGCCTCTCATGGCCCTACTGTATTCTCTCCTCGACGTCTGAGCCAATGTGACATCTGCGTCTATGGTAATCGTATATTGAGGTGCTTCAGTGATACTCTTCATCATGCTTGTGACTATAGGTTCACGCGTTCCTACGTTAAGTGGGGTTACATTTATAACAGTTTCTCTAATTTCTTTTTCCGAGTTCATCTGTTGATGGCCATACTAAATTTTTGCATGCTTTACATATCCAAGCTGGCATATTAAATAATATAGTATTAATTTATTATATTTGGAATATACTAAATCAGTAGTGGGTCAATAAATTAATTTATTATAATATTTGTTCATTTTGGTATTCGGCAGAAGAAAGATAATCAGGATATGGAATTTGAATCAGATGAATTACTTCGCATAGATAATTTACACACCTATTTTTTTTCGCGAGAGGGTGTAGTAAAGGCCGCTAATGGTGTAGATCTGTCTGTCAAAGAAAATAGTATCTTGGGGATAGTGGGAGAGAGCGGATCTGGCAAATCCGTGACGGTTTTGTCGTTATTACGCCTTATTCCTTATCCAGGTAAAATCATGCAAGGTTCAGCCTATTTTAAAGGACGAGATTTACTATCTATTGATGAAGAGGAACTTATAGATATTCGCGGTAGATATATATCGATGATTTTTCAAGATCCCAAAGGCTCCTTCAATCCTTTGGAGACAATAGGTGATCAAATATCGGAAATAATATTAGCTCATGAAATGGTATCAATAAAAGAAGCAGTGGATCGCACCAGAGATTTACTGAGGGACGTTGACTTACCTCAACAAGTTTTCGGACAATATCCTTTTCAGGTAAGTGGGGGAATGGCTCAGAGAGCAATGATAGCTATGGCCACTGCTTGGACCCCGGACATTCTTATAGCTGATGAACCAACTAGTAATTTAGACATGACTATACAGGCGGACATTTTGAGCAGACTGAAACAACTTCAAAAACAGAATAAATCTTCTATCATTCTTATTACTCATAACTTAGGTGTTATTGCTCAAATGGCCGACCAGTTGGCTGTTATGTACGGAGGGGCCATAATGGAATCCGGTGACACAACCAGTCTGTTCGAGCACCCCATGCATCCTTATACATGGGGTTTGATGCAGTCTGTGATAAGACTTGATCAGGCGGATAAACCGTTGAATACGATACCTGGGGACCCAATAGACCCATTTAATATGACAGACCAATGCCCATATTTATCAAGATGCCCAAAAGCGTCGAGTGAATGTAGACTTAACAAAAGACCACCTTTGGTAGAAGTAGCTGAGGGACATAAGGTTGCTTGCTACAATATTATAGAATATGTCTAGTAACTCAATCTTATCAGTTTGTGAATCTATCACCAGCTTTTAAACCTATTTCGGTGGCGAAATCCGTTGCCTGTATGGCCCTTTGTCCTTGACGCCTAACCCGCTTAATCAATATCGAGCCGCCGTTCAATGCTATTCTGATGCCTGTATCTTCTATTGCAATCACTTCTCCATACATGGCTGCATTCTTTCTTGTGCCAAATTCCACATTGAGCAGTGTCACAGTTTCATTTCCTATTACAGAATAGGCCCCGGGCGCAGGGTCACATCCACGTATGTGGTTGAACACTTGGGTAGCAGGGCGATACCATTCGATTTTAGCTAATGATCCTTCACATGGTGGTTCATAGGTTGATTGAGACTCATCCTGTATTAATTTAGGTGCTCTATTTTCCTTAATTAGATCAACTGATTCCGCCAGTGCTTCTACCCCTTGAGGGAAGAGTTGATTTCTGTACAAAGTACCTACCGTATCTTCTGGGGATATAGGAGACGTCTTCTGCATAAGGATTGGTCCTGTATCTATACCTTTATCAGGCCAGAATATGCTTATCCCAGTTTCATCTTCTCCGTTTATGATTGCCCAGTTGATAGCACTTCTACCTCTATGTAGAGGTAAGAGAGAAGGGTGGTATTGGATTGTTCCTTGAGTAGGGAATTCTATAACCGATTCAGGTATTATGACTGTTACAAAAGCCATTACGTTAAGATCTGGAGCTAATGCAGAATAGGTTGAGAAGAAATCTTCTTTTCTTAGCATATTAGTTGGATGAGATGTTATACCTTGTTCGGTTGCTAAAACATGAAGAGGATCTCCTTCTCGTTCATAAAAAACAGCTACAACTTCCTCTTGCTGCTCTAAGAGTTTTCTGTAAACTGCCTCACCAAAAGCCGCCTGTCCTATCAAGACGATACGCATGTCGAAAAACCCCCGATCAGTTGATGGTGGTATCCATTATGATGATCCTAGAAAGATACCGCAATAGGTATTGACACCAGTGCATAGGGTTTGTAGTCTGAAAGGACCGAAAGGTATTTCCCCGCGGTTTGTTGTCCTCGCGATTTTCGGTACCTTATATCGATTTTTTTAGGAGGTAATCATGGCAGAAATTGATGGTGGTGACGCGTTTGGGCGGGCCCTTAAACAAGAAGGTGTAAAACAAGTTTTTACATTAAATGGTGGACATATATATGAGTTATATGAGGGTTGTGCAGATAATGGAATAGACATAGTAGATTTCAGGCATGAACAAGTAGCAGCCCATGCAGCAGAAGGATGGGCAAAAGTTACTGGCGAACCTGGGGTGTGTATAGTCACTGCGGGGCCAGGTGTAACAGGAACAGTTACCGCCGTTGCAAATGCATATCAGGCAAATAGTCCCATGGTAGTAATTGGTGGTAATTCCGCTGTGGGTCAAAGACTAATGAGTGCTCTACAGGAATTTGACGGGGTATCTTTGATGCAATCTATTACAAAGTGGTCTCAACAATGTCAGGATGTGAAAAGAATTCCTGATTACATAGCCACTGCTTTTAGGCACGCTACTACAGGGAAACCTGGGCCAGTTTACCTTGAAATACCTAACGATATTGTAAATGGAAAATTAGATGACAGTGAATTAGTATTGCCTACTGGATACAGGACTCAAGCACGCTATTTCCCTGATCCTGAATATATACGAAAGGTAGCAGAGAGTCTTAAGAACTCAAAACACCCTGTAGTAGTTGCAGGGAGTGATATCTGGTGGTCAAAAGCATGGGAGGAATTAAGAGAATTTGTTGAGATGATAGGTGCTCCTGTTTTCCTAAATTCAATGGGCAGGGGTGCACTTCCGTCGGATCATCCTAACCTAGGGACAACGGGCCGAAGATATGCCTTGGTAAATTCAGATGCTATATTGCTTATAGGTACTCCTGTAGATTTCCGTCTTAGTTTTGGCAGGGAAGTGCTTTTCAATAAGGATGCTACAGTAATCCAGATGATGATGGAGGCGGAAGAAGTCGGTAAGAATAGGCATGTAGATATAGGCGTGGTTGGTGATATTAAGGCTACATTACAACAGACTATGGATGAATTGAAAAGTTTGAATTATAAATCTGGTGGACGAGAATGGTTAGAGGCAGTGATGACTGAAGACAAAGCATTAAAAGAACCAGATCAGGCCATGCTTGATAGTGACCAAAGCCCGATTCATCCAATGAGGTTGATGAAAGAATTGAGGGATTTCTTAGATAGAGATGCCACAGTGGTGGGTGATGGAGGAGATATAGTGACATTTGCTGCCAGAGTCTTAGGTATAAATAAGCCAGCTCATTGGCTGGATCCAGGCCAGTTTGGTTGCTTGGGTCCAGGAACAGGTTTTGCAGCAGCAGCTCAGATAGCAAGGCCAGGTAAACAGGTTGCCATTATATATGGAGACGGAGCCTTTGGCCTGAATGGTATGGATATGGAATCGATGGTCAGGCATAACCTCCCAGTTGTCAGTATATTGGGAAATAACGGGGCTTGGAATCAAACCACACAAGGTGTTGTAAGAAGAAAAGGAAGAGCCCTAGCCACATGGTTATCTCAGGAAACCAGATACGACTGGATAATGCAGGGTTTTGGAGGATATGGCGAAAGAGTGACTGAACCATCTCAAATAAGACCAGCATTAGAAAGAGCTTTTGGTTCTGGAAAAGCTGCGCTGCTCGATGTTGTTATTGACCCAGATGTTTCATACGGGGACATGGGAGGAAGATCTAGGCAAGTCAGGCAGTATTAATAACAAGTTACTATTGTATTTTGTTCTATAGATTATTAGGATTGTCAATCTGAGACTTAGGATTTGGCTTCTTAGTAAATAATATAAGGACTCCGGCCACAAGACTTAGCCCCGCCATTATCACGAATGGACTTTCATAACTACCAGTAGCATCGAACAATACACCGGTGAATATTGGGCCTGTCAATGATAAGGCGTTCGTAATAACCATTGATAAACCAGTTATACTGGCAAATCTTTTTCGACCAAAAAGTTCACCTCTGTACGCGGTTAATGCTGCGCCTCTTCCACTCCAACCAGGTGCGAATAGTAGACCAAATATCATAAAACTAAAAACACTGTCACCAAATGCAAAGATCAAGAGGGATAGAGTTTGAAAGACTAGGAATGCTGCTATAACGTATCTTTTATCTATCTTGTCAGCTAGATATCCACTA
>CEUZ01288268.1_pt1 | contig 25414 bp, 28 predicted proteins | sample 361511 | NCBI WGS metagenome assembly CEUZ01 (sample SAMEA2622822, study PRJEB7988) | marine metagenome | biome: marine biome (ENVO:00000447); feature: surface water layer (ENVO:00002042); material: "saline water (ENVO:00002010), including plankton (ENVO:xxxxxxxx)" | depth 5 m | reverse complement strand
ATAATTGTTGGCATTGCTAATGGTATTTGTACAAAAATAAGTTTTTGTCGACTGGATGCGCCATAAGAATTTGCGGCCTCAATAACATCTTTACTAACAAGTCTAATACCTAAATTTGTTAATCTAATGATAGGTGGAATTGCATAAATTACTACAGCAAGCAGACCTGGCACTTTTCCAATTCCAAGAAGCATTACAACAGGAATGAGATATACAAAACTTGGCATAGTTTGCATAACATCTAAGATGGGATTCATAATTCTTTGAATCAGATTTGACTTGGACATAAGAATACCAAATGGTATACCAAATATTATCGCAATTGTTGCAGCTACAAATGTCATTGATATTGTTTTCATGGTATTATCCCACATACCCAAATATCCAATGATAAGTAATATTATTATAACAGATAGAACTACTTTAAGATTTTTTGAACCAAGCCACGCAAGTAAAGCAATGATACCTAAGATGATGAACCAGGGTGATGTTGTAAGAAATATTTCAGATTTTATTAAAAAGAATCTTAATGGATCAAAGAAGCTCTCGATATTATCACCATAAGAACGTGAGAAAGCCTTGAAACCTGAATCAATAGCCTTCTTTATGGATCTAAGGGTTTCTGTATCTATAGATGGAAATTCTGTGAGAAATGACATATTGAAAAAAACTAAAACCCTGGGAAGTTAAATCCTTCCCAGGGCAATTAATTAAAGAGCCGCTAGAACTCTTTCCTTTACATCATCTGAGACCCAATCACCCCAATCATCTTGATTGTTTTTAAGGTAGTAGATCGCAGCCTCTTCTCCTGTTGCCTGCTCATCAGCCATCCACGCTAATAGAGCATTAAGAGTAGCATTTCCAAATGATCTATTGGTTATATATTCTAGACCAACTGAGGCCTCTTGAGCGAAGTTATCTGTAACTACAGTTTCAACGTATGAGAATCCCCAAGCATTTGGTTGTGGATTTGCACAATCTGCAACACCAGTACAGTTTTCCCATTCGTCTTTATCATGCTCAGCATTTGGCTGAAGCATATACATTGGTAATTTTCCAAGGATTGCGGTAGGAGCCCAATAATATGTTAGAATATTATCACCATCATTTACTGCTTTATTAATTAATGCATCTAACCCTGCTGATGATCCTGGATCAATTAAGTCCCAACCTTTAGCTTCCATATCATAAGCTTTGTATAAATTCTGATTTATGATCTGGCATGCCCATCCAGCCGGACAACCGACCAAAGCTCCCCTTGATGGGTTTTCAGGGTTAGGAAATAGATCTGGACGAGCTATTACATCTTCCCATGTTTTCAGTTCTGGATTTGCATTCAATGTTGATTCTGGAATAAACCACCCTTCTTCACCGCCCTGAGAGAAGACGTTACTTGCTAGAAGCCTACCTTCTTCTTTGGCTGCATCAAGAGGAATTCTCAATGAGTTAGACCATAGTTCAGGAGCAACGTCGGGCTCGCCTTTTTCATTCATGGATGTGAATGTTGGCATAGTATCGCCAGGAACAAGTTCAACGTTACAATTATAACCATGTGTTAGAATGATTTTATCTATTTCGGCTATTGCTTGTGCAGAAGCCCAATTCATATTAGCTATAGTTATATCACCGCAATCGGCAACTTTATCCTTTACTTGGTTGTTGAAATAAACACCAAGTATGATCAGTATAACTACTACTAATGGTAAAATATATTTATTCATTATTTCCCTATTATTTTTGTTATCTTAAAAGATACGAACTGATAACTTAACATACTTTTAAGACAAAATTAACCGTATGGAGGGTTTTTTTGTCAATTCAATATATAAGTATATGATTTTATTAGTATTTTTTTTCTGTATAAAAGACAATACCCGCCATATTTATATAGCGGGTATTTAGATATTAGCACTTTATATATACATAATTTACATTTTTTTTATGTAAATTTTAATGCAAGTTAACTTGCATTTTCATATAATTCTGTGACATATTCCCAGTTAATTAAATTATCAAACCATGTTTCTAGATATTTTGGCCTAGCATTACGGAAATCAATATAATAGGAATGTTCCCAAACATCACAGCCCAGAATTGGTGTAGCTCCATGAATTAAAGGATTTTCTCCGTTTGCTGTCTTACTAATATTTAGCTTGCCATTTTTTACTTCAATCCAGCACCAACCAGAACCAAATTGAGTTATTCCAGCATTAATAAAGTCTGACCTCATTTTTTCTAAACCACCAAGATCCTCCTCAATTTTCTGAAGTAAATTGGATGGAATGTTACCGCCTCCATCAGGTTTCATCATATTCCAGAAATGCAAATGGTTATAATGTTGTGCAGCATTATTAAACAAGCCTGGATTTTTACCATGTGATTTTATTATGATATCTTCTAGAGATTCACCGGAGAGATCAGAATCGTTAAGCAAATTATTTCCATTAGTTACATAAGCCAGGTGATGTTTGTCATGATGATATTCCAGTGTTTCCGCGGACATATATGGCGCAAGTCCATCATGTGCATATGGTAAATCAGGTAATTCAAATGCCATTTTTTTCTCCATTCTATTTATATTACTAAGTAAAGATAAAATATTAACATCTTAAATAATTTATTTAAATGAAAATATTACTATCATTAATTAAAAATATAGTTATTTGAAGGCCTGAATACCAGTTTGTGATTTACCAATAATCAAAGAGTGGATATTCTTTGTTCCTTCATATGTATTAACAGTTTCAAGATTTAGAAGATGTCTTATTATGTGGTAATCATCTGATATACCATTACCTCCTAAGATATCCCTTGCTCGTCTAGCCACATCAAGCGCAACCTCACAATTATTTCTTTTTAATAATGATATTGCAGCTGGATTGATTTTTCTTTTATCCATTTCCCTTCCTAACTTTAGGGCGCCAAGTTTTCCTAATGTAATTTGGGTTTGGAAGTCAACTAAATCATTTTGGATCAATTGATTGCTTGCAATGGGCCTCCCAAATTGCTCGCGGTCTATCGCATACTGCCTAGATGTATGCCAGCAAAACTCAGCTGCACCTAAAGCGCCCCATGCAATGCCATACCTTGCTTTATTTAGACAACTAAATGGACCCTTCAATCCCGTAACATCATCTAATATCGCATCATCACCAACAAATGTCTCATCCATAATTATTTGGCCTGTTTCTGATGTTCTTAAAGAGAATTTTCCATCAATATTTGATGTGGTAAATTTATGCTTGTTTCTATCTAGGACAAAGCCCCTTATTATTTCTCCATCAGTTTTTGCCCATATTATTGCTATGTCTGCAATTGGCGCATTAGTTATCCATGTTTTGGTTCCACTCAATGACCAGCCACCATCAACTTTTATTGCTCTGGTTTGCATTCCCGCAGGATCAGAGCCATAATCTGGCTCTGTAAGACCAAAACAGCCAATTAGATTTCCCTTGATCAAATCAGGAATGTATTTCTTTTTTTGTTGTTCTGTTCCGAATTCATTTATTGGGTGTATCACAAGAGAGCTTTGCACGCTCATTGCAGATCTATATCCTGAATCAATTTTTTCTATTTCATAGGCAATTAAACCATAGCAGACGTGATTAAGGCCTGCCCCTCCATATTTGCTTGAAATTGTTGGAGCAATGAGACCCAATTCACCAAGTTCTTTCATTATTTTTTTATCAAAATTTTCATTTCTAAAAGCATCTTTAACCCTTGGGAACAGTTGCTGTGTGCAATATTCTTGAGCGGTTTTTTTAACAAGCCGTTCTTCTGTTGTAAATTCACTTTCAATTAAAAGTAGGTCATTCCAATCAGGATCAGGTAGAACACTCATATTTTTCCTCTATCAATTCTATTTCTTTTTTTTGAAATTAAGGGCGTTTCCATTAATACAATATCTTAGGCCTGTAGGTTGCGGCCCATCATCAAATAAATGACCAAGATGCGCATCACAATTTGAGCATAAAATTTCAACTCTTCTCATCTGTAAGCTATAATCATTTTTTTGTTTTATATTTTTTTTATTATTTGTATCAAAAAAACTTGGCCAACCAGAGCCAGATTCAAACTTAAATTGAGACTCAAATAAACTTTGATCGCAGCAGACACAAGAATATAGTCCAGATGCTTTCTCCTGCAAATATGGACCAGTGAAGGGTGGCTCAGTACCTGCCTCCCGGGTTATATGATATTGTAGTTCCGTAAGCGTCTTTTTCCAATCATTCATTTTAATATAATATCATAATAAAATTACCAAAAAAGATAAAATAACAAGAAAGATCCCAAAAGCAAGGTTGTCCAAAAAGCCATATTTCCTGTAGGCCAAGATCTACCTAGAATTCCTGAGGGTCCATTATGTTTATGAAGTGCTTTTATTGTTTTGTTTGCAACATTCATATATTTTTTTGAGCTATAAGTGATAGTTTTTATCATTTGTGCATTAAATTCATTTACTAAGAGCAAACTAAATTTTCTCCAAAACCAATCAAAATCTAATGTAATTGTTAGTGTTCTTTTTAAATATTTAAGCATCAAAAAGAATGCTAATCCAGAGAATAGCAAGAGCTGAAGTTGGGATATGATATGGTCAGCCGTATAAGGAACATAAGTTACATCGTAAGGTAAAAATGAATATAATGCACCAGGGAATATACCTATCAATATACATAAGCATGACAAAATAATCATAGAAGTTTTCATATTAACGGGTGGATCGCTTGCCTTTAATTTTGAATCTTTCTGAAAAAATACAAACCATGGAAATTTTATACCTGCATGCAGAAATACTCCAGCTGATGCCATTGTTAATAAAATCCATAATATTTTCATTTCTTCATATATGGAAGCTTGCATTGTCAATGATTTTGATACAAAACCTGAGGTTAGGGGAAATGAAGAAATAGATAAAGCCCCAATGATTCCACAGACCATCGTTATGGGCATTGTTTTGTATAGCCCCCCTAAGTCCGTACACTTAGTTTTCCCTGTAATATAGAAGACGGATCCTGCGCTCATCAATAATAATGCCTTATAAATTATATGAGTAAATGCGTGAGAAGATGCTCCATTTATAGAAATTTCCGTTCCAATACCAACTGCAACAACCATAAACCCAACCTGGTTTACAATTGAGTAAGATAGTATTCTTCTCATATCATTTTCTAAAATTGCATAAATTATGCCATAAAATATCATGAATATGCCTATATAAATAAGAATTTCATATCCAGGATAGCCTCTTATTAATACATAAACGGCTGTTTTTGTTGTAAATGCTGACAAAAAAACTGTTCCTGACCAAGAAGCGCTCGGATATGAGTCTGCGATCCAGCTCGAGAAAGGAGGTGCTCCAGCATTTATTAAAAAACCAGCTAAAATAATATATGAAAATATTGTAGTATTATCTATTAGTGAAAAACTTATAGATCCTGAATAATTTACATAACCTATTATGCCTATTAGCAGGATGGAGCCCCCTAAAAGATGTACAAATAAATATCTAATTCCTGAATAATAAGAGGAATTCGAGCCACACCAAATAATTATAGTTGATGCAATCGCCATAATTTCCCAGAAAATAAATAAGGTTATGAGATCACCGCATAAAATAACAGAAATTGCTGATCCGGCATAAATAAATGCAGCTGATATTTCTTTTCTATTGGATTGGTTGAAACTAAATATGAGAGTGAAAAATAGAATTAGCAAGAAAATATATGAAAACAGTTTACTTAACTTATCAATATTTAAAATAATCAATTCGTTAGTATGGTAACTTATAGTATTTTGCATTCCATCTGGCATTAAAGTCAGTATGAAAAAGGAAATTAATGGGATAATTATTGTTATATACTTATTTTTAATTAGCGTTAATAAGATACCAAAAATTATTAATAGAAAGCCAGGATGAATAAAAATACTATTTATCATAATAATCATCCTTTCTTTTTAAGAATATTCCAATAACTTTTGAAATGACAATGAGGAATATGCAAGATAAAAAACCATAAATTGACGGAAATGCAAAAACTTCATCAATTTTGAAGTATGATTTTCGATCTATCAACAAGTCAGAAAAGAATAGTATAATTAGAACTGTGATAAATATTATCCATAACCTTTTTATTTGTTTAGAATGCATCTTGAATACCTCCAATAAAAATATCAGGATAGAAGAAAAGTCCTACAATTAAAATACAGCATAAACATATTGCTAAATTCATACTAAAAGGAAGAGGGCTTAACTTAATTTTGCTTTTGTTTTCAGTAAAGTATGCGCGATATATAATTGGTGCAAAGTATCCAATATTTAATAGAGTTGACACGGTAATTATAAATATTATGAAAAGGTTTTGTGCTGTTAAAGCTGATTGAATGATGTACCATTTGCTAACGAACCCACCTAATAATGGCATACCAATTAGAGATAACGATCCCAAGGTAAACGCGAACATACTCACTTTTAGTTTATAACCAATCCCATTTATTTCGCTTATTTTGGTGAGGCCAGTCGCAGTATATATAGCACCAGCGGCAAAGAATAAAGTGATTTTACTGATAGCATGCGCCATTAAGTGTAAATTTGATGCTAAAATACCAGCAGGTGTTAAGATCAGTAAGGCAATCACTACATAAGATAATTGACTTATAGTTGAATAAGCTAGCATTTTTTTTAAATTATCTTGTCCTAATGCAATTATAGACGAAGCAATTATCGTAAATCCACATAGATAAATAATTATATCTACAAAATCAATTTCAGATAAAATCTCAATTCCAAAGATATATATTATAATTTTAATAATTGAGAAGACCCCAACCTTTACAACTGCCACTGCATGCAGTAGAGCTGAAACTGGGGTAGGTGCGACCATAGCTGCAGGAAGCCAGCTATGAAAAGGCATAATTGCTGCCTTTGCTATTCCAAATATAAATAAAACAAGCAATATGGATAAAGCCAAAGAGCTTATAGGTGTAATATTTGTAATATTATTTAAAAGGCCATTTGAAATAAAATCAAGACTCCCGCTTAAAATATATACATATGTAATAGCTGGCAGAAAGAAACAAAGTGATGTGCCCAAAAGAGTTAGCAAATAAATTCTACCAGATCTTTTAGATTCTTTGTCTCCCTTATGAGTTACTAGAGGGTATGTTATAATTGTAAGTAACTCGTAGAAGATAAAAAGTGTTAGTAAATTATTTGATAAAGCGGCACCGTTAGCAAAAGCAATTGCAAGAGAAAAGAACATAAAGAAATTACCTAATCTTTTCTCATTATTTTTTATCATATATCCATAGGAGTAGAATGAGGCAATAAGCCAAAGTGTATTTACAACTAATAAAAATGTGAGACCAATTGGCTCTGCACTTAGCGAAATAGATAGCTCAGAAAAAATTGTAATTAAATTGGTGATATTATCTGGGGAATCAATATATAATTTAATTGACCATATCAATGATAGGATAGGGCCAATAATTAAGATTGGTAATCTAAGCGGATGAATTCCCCATAGTAATTTAATTAAAATTGATCCTAAAAGTGGAATTAATATTGGTATGGTCAATGGTATCATTTCGCTCAATGTGCACCTCCCAATAGTACATTTTCTACGGCTAGTGTTGCCAAACCTGCTGTAAATCTTGTATCAACTCCAAAATATATAGTAGCTAAAGTCAATATTACAGTAATTATAGTCATTTCTATTGGTATATTAGGAAACTTAGATATTTCTGAGTCTTCTGGCTCTTGAAACCACATAATTTCAATAATTCTTCCAACATATATGAGAGCTAGGATAGAACTAATAGCGATAGCCAAAACTACTATCCACCAACCTTTTTCAATTGCGCCAACAACTAGGTACCATTTAGATACAAATCCGACTGTACCAGGAATGCCTATTAAACTTATTGATGATAGAGTTAAGCATGTAGCCATAAGAGGCATTCTTTTTCCCAGGCCAGATAATCTTACAATGGACATGTCCTTTATCTGAAATATTAAACAACCAATAACAAGAAAGATGGCCGCTTTAATTATAGAATGATTGATTATATGCACAGTTGAGCCAATCAAGCCATTATAATTTGCAATTCCAACCCCGAGTGTAATATATCCGATTTGGGATATAGATGAATATGCAAATAATTTTTTGATATTACTTTGAAAGATTGCAACAAGTGAAGCACCAAACATAGCTGCTATAGATAAAACAATAATTACAGTAGAAAATAAAATATTTGAATAAATTAATTCATAACCAAAAACTAAAAAAACATATTTGAGCAAAAGGTATATAGCCACTTTGGTTGCCGTTGAAGATAAAAAAGCTGTTCCAACAGATGGAGCATAAGCATAAGCATTCGGAAGCCATGCATGCAATGGGAAAAGGGCTATTTTAAGAGAGATTCCAACAGTAATAAATGCTAATGCCGCATAAACTGGTCTAAGCAACTCTATATTTTCCATCTGATTTGATATATCAACAAGGTTTAAACTTCCAGTTATTACAAATATTAAACCAACCCCAATTACATAGAGTGTTGCACCAATTGTTCCCATTATTAGATATTGATAAGCTGCAACTAGGGCGCGTTTATTATGTCCGATTGATATCATAATATAGGTAGCTAATGAGGATATTTCTAGGAAAACAAAGGCATTAAATGCGTCTCCAGTTGATAATATGCCGATCAAGCCGGCAAGGCATAATGAATACATAGAATAAAAAGTTGATTGTTTATTATTACCTGCCTCTTCCTTTAAACTACGTCTTGCGTATAGAATTATAAGACTTGAAGCTATTGATATTAATGAAATTAATAACGCATTTAATAAATCGATCCTATATTCAATTCCAATAGGAGGCTCCCAGCCACCCATTGCATATGATATGACACCGGAATTGTAGACATCTAAATAAAGTATGATTGAGAAAAATGCAGTAATTGTACATGAGATAGATGTTACTATCCAGCTGAAGGTAGCATTTCTGAACAGCATAACAAGTATAGAGCTTAAGATGGGCAGCGTTACAAGAATAGCTGGTAAATGTTCATTTGGTATCATAGTTCTTCTTTTTCAAATAATTCATCTTCTTCGATTGTTCCAAATTCATCATTAATTCTTATTACAAGGGCAAGGCCGACCGATAGCGTGGCAATTCCAACAACGATTGCGGTCAAAATTAAGACATGGGGGAAGGGGCTAGAATAAACCGTATAAGAATTATCGATTATAGGAGCTGTTCCACCAATGATTTTTCCAGGTGATATATATAAAATATAAACTGAGGTTTGAAATAGTGCTAACCCAATAAGCTTTTTTACCATATTACCCTTAGCAACTACGATAAAAAGGCCGCTGATCATTAGAAAAATTATTATGTAATAATTATATGATAAAATAAAGTTACTTATAAAATTCATTTCTTGCCACCAGATATGAATGAATAGAAAATTGATACCATTGATCCAATAACGGTAACGAATACACCAATTTCAATTAATAAAATACCAAGATGTTGGCCGTGCTTTGGATGATGAGACAATGCATCATAGTCAAGGAAATTATACCCAATGAACAAACTATATATTCCGGTGGACATAAAAATCAAAACCCCAAGAGGAATCATTACATGAAATATTTTTTCAGGAAAATCTGATTTAGCTCTTTTTTCTCCGAATATTAATGTAAATAAAATGATTGTAGCTGAGAATATTACCCCAGCTTGGAAGCCACCACCAGGTCCATAATCACCATGGAACTGAACATAAAAAGCAAATATCGCAATAAAAGGAAGGAATATTTTTGTCGAAATCCTAAGTAGTAAATCAAGTCTCATTTTTTAACCTTTACGTATCTCTTCTAAGTAACGAAATAACCCCTATAGCTGCAGTAAAAACAACAATAATCTCTCCTAAAGTATCAAATCCACGATAGCTTGCAAGTACCGAAGTGACAACATTGGGTACACCGGTTTCTGGGATTGAACGGACTAGATATTGGCTACTTATATGCTCATGTATAGGGGTATCGGATGCTCCAAATGGAGGTAAACCATAAGTTCCGTATATTAGCAGTCCCCCGACAACTAATGAGATTATAATTGCCAGTATAGGATTATGTTTTGAATGAGCTTCATTTCTTTTGGTATAATGCAAAACACATATCATTAATACAGTCGATATCCCAGCTCCAACAGCAGCTTCCGTCAGAGCAACATCTACTGCGTCAAAGACAAGAAGTAATGAGGCCATAAGAAAACTATAAATAGTACTTAATATTACGGCACTAAATAGGTTTCGTAGTCGTATTATACCTAGAGTAGTAATTGCCATTAAACTGAGCAAAATCATGTTTATGTATATTTCTATGTCAATTATCCTTTTTTATTTTTAGTGGCTTTATATTGTCATGTATGCACGCCCTCGCCAACGCATGAGTTGCCACAGATGATATATAAAATATAGACAAAATTATAATAAGTAATTTTAGAGATACTGAATTGATCCCCGAGTGTATGATAAGACCAAAAATAATCATGCTTGCTCCAGATGTTTCCATGACAGAAACAGCATGCATCCTTGTAAATACATCTGGCATCCTGATTAATCCAATAGACCCAATAACTAAAAATATGGAGCCTATAATTATAAATGTATGTGATAGGAAAACTTGAATATTATCAATCATCACTATCATCCTCCTCTCCATGTCCCAAAGTGCCGTATCTAAAATATTTTAACACAGCAAAAGTTCCCACAAGGTTCAATAAAATATAAGTAATTGCAATATCTAGAAAGTCTGTTCTGCTCGATGCAAACCCGTAAACTATAAGAAATATAACTGTTGTTGTGCCTGTGATATTGGCAGCCAAAAGACGATCAAAGAGGGTTGGCCCCATCAGAGCCCTATAAACTGACAATATAAGAGCAAATGATATAATAAATATCACAATATTAAACATTCGACCCTCCCATTAAATTTTTTATTTTTTTATCCATGTTACCTTTTTTAAGGGAGTCTTTTGTATCTATTGTTATTGAATGAACGTTTATTTCTTTTTTTGTGTTATTGATAATGACCGATATTGTTCCAGGTGTCATTGTAATCGAGTTTGCGTATATGTTGAAACCCATTGAGGTTTTTTGATTTGATTTAATTTTAAAATATTGCGGAGAAATTTCTAATTTTGGAGCAATTATCAATTTTGCAACATAAATACTAGACAATAGTATTTCTTTGTAAAGCCAAAACCAATAAGTAAAAACTTTTGGAATTAAGTATAGAGGCAGTGACTCTTCATCAATTAAATTTATCTTTGATAAATAGCCAATAATTGAGCCTACTGATAATAATCCAATAGCAATCAGTAATAAATTATTTTTACCAGATAAAAGATACCAAAATAAAAATAAAAGAAAAAAATGGATTGTAATAACTGTATACTTATTTTTCATACTTTTCCTAACTAAAGATTTTTTTTTGCATCACTCTTTATTCTATTAATCATAGAAATTAAGCCATTTGATCTTTGCGGTGAAAGATGTTCCTCAAGTCCAAAATTTTGGAATATATCTTCATGATTTATCTCCAATATTTCTTTTGGGGATTTTTTTGAATATATCGATATTAAAATTGCAATCAAGCCTTTTACTATAAAGGCATCACTATCTCCAATAAAATAAATTATCTTTTTATCAGATCCATTGTTTTCTATCACTGAATGCAACCATACCTGACTCATGCAACCATTTACCTTAGTTTCCTTATTTTTTCTCTCTTCAGGCATTACATCTAAAGATTGACCGAGCTCAATTATATATCTATATTTATCTTCCCAGTTTTCTAGGAATTTCATATTATCTATAATTTCACCGAATGTATCCATAATCAAATTTTCTAATTTTATTAATTATATATCTATATTAGTTTATAATTAACCATATAAAATATAATTTACATGATTATTTATATCATCAACTAATCTTTTTAATAGTGTAAGGCATGTTCTGGAAAGAGAAAAAACTAAATGAAATGAGTCCACAAGAATGGGAGTTATTATGTGATAGGTGTGGTAAATGCTGCACATTAAAACTTCAAGACGAAGAAACACAACAACTCTATGACACTTCAATCGTTTGTAAGTTGTATAATATTAAGAAATGTAAATGTAGTAAGTATCAAGAAAGACATAAATATGTTAGTGATTGTATTAAATTAACTTATGAGAATATAGAATCTCTCAGCTGGCTTCCTGATACATGTGCATATAGGCTGTTAGATGAAGAGAGGGAATTGTATAGTTGGCACCATCTGATCTCAGGTAGTTATTCAACTGTGCACGATACTCAAAATTCAATTTCTAGCGATAATATTTTCAGTGAGAATGATATTGAAGAAAATGACTATGAGGATTACATTACTAACAAAATAAAAACCAAATGACAAAAAAAATTAAAAGATTTTATTATCTATTCTTCATGCTTTCATTAAGTGCGTGTGCGCTATTTCTAGTAATGCTGGCCCTTGAAGATAATATAATATATTTTTATTCTCCGAGTGAATTATCAGAAATATCTACTCCCTCACATAATGTGAGATTAGGAGGCTTAGTCAAAGAAGATAGCATTATCAAATATGATGATCGCACTATTGAATTTATGATCACAGATAACGTTGGCAATATAAAAGTATCATATACAGGTATTCTACCTGATCTCTTTAGAGACGGTCAGGGTGTAATTGTTGAGGGTAAATTAATAGATGAATCATTTAAAGCATATAAAATTGTTGCAAAGCATGATGAAAATTATATGCCAAAAGATGTATATGATAAATTGAGGTATAAATGAGGATATATTTTATTATTTTAATGTACAAGAGTTTAGCATGATAGGTTTCGTTGGAAATTTATTGCTACTTTTTGCTTTACTATCATGCTTAGCATTAATGATTTATGCGACTTTATACAAAAAAAATTTAAATAATAAATATAAATATGTATTTTTGGCCGCAATTGCACAATTCTTATTTGTTCTCTTTTCATACATTCTTCTAACATATGGTTACATTATATCTGATTTTTCATTAAAGAATGTTTGGCAAAATTCAGAGATAAATGGTCCGGTTATATATAAGATAACGGGAGTATGGGGGAACCATGAGGGATCTATGTTACTATGGGTTCTAACATTGACCGCACATAGCTTCTTTGTGGTGTTATTTGGCAAAAGTATACCAAGAAAGACTTTGGTAAATATTCTAGCGGTTCAAGCTTTAATTACATTTGCATTCTTAATATTTGTGGTAATTACATCAAACCCATTTATTTTACAATATCCAATTCCAAATGACGGGCTAGGTTTAAATTCATTATTACAAGATCCTGGACTAATAATTCATCCACCACTTCTATATCTTGGATATGTTGGCTACTCTCTTGTTTTCTCTTTTGCTGTAGCTGCAATGTTGGATAATTCAAGAAATAAAGATTGGGTAAGGTGGGTTGAAAAATGGGCTTATTTATCTTGGTGCTCATTAACTCTTGGTATTATTATTGGTTCATATTGGGCATATTATGAGCTCGGTTGGGGAGGCTGGTGGTTCTGGGATCCAGTAGAAAATGCATCTTTGCTTCCTTGGTTAACCGGCACGGCTTTGATGCACTCTATGCTTGTATATAAAACAACAGGATTCCACAGAGATTGGACTTTGTTGCTTGCTATTCTAACTTTCTTATTTAGCATTCTCGGAACATTTTTAGTCAGGTCAGGAATTCTTACCTCAGTTCATTCCTTTGCTAATGATCCAGATCGTGGGATAATAATACTATTAATAATGTCATTTTTTGCAGTCAGCTCATTATTACTATTTGTAACTAGATTATCTGACTCTCAAGAAAAGGTAAGTTATAATTTATTTGGCAGAGAAACATTCATTTTATACAACAATTCTATTCTAGTTTTATCATGTTTTATGGTTTTATTTGGTACTATGTATCCATTAATCTTAGAAACTTTAATGGGTCATAAAATCACAGTGGGGCCGCAATACTTTAATACCGTTTTTACTCCAATAACGATTTTAATTGCATTAATATTGCCAATTGGACAAAATACTAATTGGCATGGCTCATTAAACCCTGATTTGCTCAAGAGGTTATTTATATCAATATTAATTACGATATCAATATTGATTATTATTCAAATTACTCTTCTAGGAACAACGATTAATTTGAGTATTTTTATAATTGGCTTAGGAGTATTAATCGTTTGCTCTTCAATAATGGACTTATTTGATATAACTGTAGATCATAAGTATGGATTTTTCGATGCTATCACTAATAATATTAAAAATATCAAAATTAGATCTTTGGGCTCAAGATTGGCGCATTGTGGTTTAGGATTTCTAATTATTGGAGTTGTGTATACTTCAACTTTTCAATTACAAAAAGAACTATTAATCGATGTTGGGGATGAAGTAAGGCTTGATGAGTTTATCTTAAAGTATAAGAAAATATCAACATCGATAGGTGAAAACTATGATGACCTAATTTTAGATTTTGAATTATTTAATGATAAAAAAAAGATTGGAGATATCAGACCTGCTAAAAGATTCTTTAGAAATAGCGGTAACATAACTACTGAATCTGGTATTCATAGACATTATTTTGATCATATATTTATTAATGTTGGCGAAGTAAATGAGAAGAATGTATTGGTATCAGTTTCTCATAAGCCTCTAATCAGACTGATTTGGCTAGGTGGATTTATGATGGTATTTGGAGCATTCTTTTCAGTATGTTATAGATATAGGAATTAATTCGATTGATCATGAAAAAGATTAGAAAAATCCTAATATATATTTTTGCTATACTATATATTCCGTCCAACTTGTATGCAGAACAGGGTGAGAGTAATTATTTGGAGCTTTCTCAGGAAGCAATTGAAATAACTGAAGAGTTAAGGTGTCTTGTTTGTGAAAGTCAGAATGTATTGGAGTCTAATTCCAATTTTTCAAAGGATATTAAACTCTTTATACATAATGAATTAAATAACAATAAGACCAAAGATCAAATTATAAATCAAATCCATAGCAAGTATGGTGATAGTGTTTTACTGAGGCCACCATTGCAAAAGAATACTATTCTTCTATGGTTTTCTCCTCTGATTATTTTTTCTTTAATACTATTTTATATTATAAGAAGAATTAGAAGGGGTTTATTTTAGGCCGTTTTTCTTTGAATTGGCTGACTTTTATTTACTATAAGCGGAAGTGAAAGTGTAATGATTGTTCCTTTCCCAACCTCACTTTGCACATGAATTTGTCCATCATGTGTATCCAGCAGAGATTTTGTTATAGGCAATCCAAAGCCAGCACCTTCCCTATTAGTGATTGCAAGTTTTTTCGATTTATTAAAAGGTCGAAAAATGTTTTCTAATTTATCTTGAGGAATTCCATGACCATTATCTTTGATTAGAATATTCAGCCAACCATTCTCTGTGTTACTATCAATAGATATTGCACCATTATTCCTACTGTATTTGATTGAATTTGAAACTACATTTGATATAGCTTGCTTAATCGCAATTTTATTACAATGTAATAGCTTGTTGAAAGAAAATTTGTTTAATAATTTAATATTTTTATCATTTAAATCATTATTAAATTCATCCAAGACCTCGTCAATAATTTTATCTATTCTTTGATTGTCTTTATTTACTTTTATATCTTCTTTCTCAAGCTTTGATATTTCTTGTATATTATCAATAATTTCTAGAAGTTCATTACCACTTTTATGTATATCTTTTGCATATTCATTTACTTTTTCTTCATCATGGGTCTTTTTACTAATTAACAAATCAGAAAAACCTATTATTGCATTTAATGGCGTTCTAAGCTCATGGCTCATATTCAATAAAAACTGAGCTTTATCATTTTCCATCTCTTCGAGGTTATTTCTTTCATTGTGATATTTCTCGGCTAAATCAATTAATTGTTTTGATTGGATATCTTGTTTCCTTCTTAGATTCTCTAGTTCTTCAACTTTAGATATTAGAGTATTTTCATTTTGTAGAAGTTTTTGTTCATTAATCTTTTGGTCTGAGACATCTATTCCTATCCAAGATTTATAATTATTAGCTGTTTTCATTTGCCACGCCAATAGCCACCTTTTATCCTTTAGTTGAACTTCAGATATATTCTCAATCCTTGGGTCGTTGTTTTTGTACTCAGATGTAAGATCTAATTCCAGGATTGATTTTGTAGAAAGTTTATTAATATCTTCATAAGTAGAACCCCTTTTTGCAACACTAAGCGGTAAAGAAAAATACTCTCTATATTTTGAATTACATAATAATAATTCGTTTCTTCTGTTCCATAATGCAAAAGCGACTGGCAAGCCGTCAATTGCTTCGGAAAGACTATTGTTAAGTTTTTGTGATACTATTTCTTCATTCTTAGTATCTGTAATATCTATCATAAAACCTATTAGAAATTTTTTATCATTTTCTTCGGATGATAGCGAACAAGCTTTAAGGTTATACCATTTCTGAGCATGATTGTTTTTGAATTTGAATTGAGTATCAACTGTATGAGATTTATTTCTTATGAGATCATTTGCAATTTGATATAAATTTTTATCAGTTTCAATAATTTTTCTATTAAACTCTTCAAATGATATAGAATTATTTTGGTCAATATTTTTTAGATCAATCTGATCTCTTGAAAGATAAATTTTCTTTTCATTAATGTCCCAACCGAAAAATAATACATCCTTACTTTCTGTAAATAACTTTAGATATTCATCAAGTACGTTTTTTTCGTCATAAACTTTGCTAAAAGATTTTTTGAAATTTTGTATTGAGACAAATGCATAGATTAGAAGGGTTATATTGACAACAAAGAAACTTGTTATAGTATTTGCTTGATCAATAAACAAAGGGAACTTAATACCAATTGCTTCACCCATAGTGTGGTGCAAAAATAGTATACAACTAATAATAGTTAGAGCTGTTATAATAATTAAAAAGAGTATGTTATTAAACTTACCTTTTAAATTAACAGCTTGCTGGATATTTTCCAACAGCATTTTCTCCTCCAGATCCGTTTCCGCAATTTCGAATCACTTACTATTGATTCGTAAAACACCGCAAATGTAAAGAAAAAAATGAATATTATTGCGTTTTTTTCAGCAAAATAATCATAAAATGTTTTATAACGTATTGTTTTTATTATATAATAAAAAATTAATTTTTTATTAATTTTTTTTAATAATATTTTATATTTCATATATCATTTTATAATTTATCAGGTTAATAATAAATCATAGTTATGAGTAATTTAAATAAAATTGAAAATAAGCATAATCTAAACCACAGATCCGGTTTGCCGAATTCCCTTAGGCATCTTCTGAAGAGATATCCCCGTGAAGAATGGAGCAAGGATATATTAGATGGAAACTGGGTTTCTTTTTGGTTAAGTAGACACAAAATTTTTAGGAAAATTGGAGATTCAATTAATGACTCTATTGAGCGGACATTGGATTCAAAATTGCCTGGGGATGAATTTGTTACTCATTATTCGCATCTTATGAATTTAATGTTAAATAATCTCCACTCCCATCACACTGTGGAAGACAACTTTATATTTCCAAAATTTTACAACAAAATTAATAAATTTCGTTATGGACTTGATTTATTAGAAAATGATCATGAACTGATTCATAATAATATTGAAGAATTAGTGATTCATGGGAACCATCTTATAAAAAATTTATCACATAATTTAAATAAAGATTTTAAATCTCAACTTGAAAAATATAGAAAAATAAATAAGAAATTTGATCTATTATTAAAAAATCACTTAAATGATGAAGAAGACTTAATAATTCCTTTCATAATACTCCATGGAGAGGACTATTTTGGATTGGGCCATTAAATGGAAATGGATGCTCATAGATTTTGTGTAGCTCCTATGATGGATTATACGGACAAACACTATAGATTTTTTTTAAGATTATTATCAAAATATTCTTTTTTGTATACGGAAATGATATCTGCCGATGCCATAATCCATGGTGATAGAAATAATCTATTGGAATATAATTCAATGGAACAGCCATTGGCTCTTCAAATTGGCGGCTCGGATATTGAAAAGGTTATTGAAGCATCAATCCTTGGGGAAGAATTTGGGTATAACGAAATAAATCTAAATGTTGGATGCCCATCACCGCGAGTCCAAAAGGGAAAATTTGGCGCATCTCTTATGTCTGATCCTCAGCTGGTAGCGTCCATCATTAAAAAAGTTAAGCTCAAGATAAACATTCCTTTTTCTGTAAAATGTAGAATAGGAATTGATGATCAAGATGTGAATGAAGATTTTCCTTTGTTTATAAAATATATTACAGACGCTGGCGTTGACCTCATTATAGTGCACGCTAGGAAGGCGTTGCTAAATGGCATTAGCCCGAAAGAAAATAGAGTTATACCTGAACTGAATTATGAAGTCGTTTATAAAGCAAAGAAATATTTGCAGAATACAAGGGTCATTTTGAATGGTGGTATCAATTCTTTTAAGGAAATATTAGATCATCTAGAGGAAGTTGATGGGGTGATGCTAGGAAGAAAAATTATTGATGATCCATTATTTTTATCGCAGGTTGATAAAAAAATTTTTAAAAAAGAATTGGTATCTTTTGACATAAAAGATGTTATTGGAATATATAGTGACTACGTATCACAGCAGGCTCTAGCGGGGGTATCAATAAGTAAGTTGATTAAGCCGTTGTTTGGTATTTATAATAATCAACCATTTGGAAAGTTATGGAGAAGAAGCCTAAATGATTATAGAGCCAACAATCGGGGATTAATAAGTAGTATATTAGAATTACATTCTATGCATAAACAGAAAAACTTTTAATTATAAGGTTAGGGTCTTATTAGATCTTTGTTACAATCATAAAACCAGGGATATAGATAAATATATTAATATTTCTGATATTTGTTGGGATGCTCCACATACATCTCCAGTTTGCCCTCCTAACTTTTTCCAGGCCATAGATGTAATGGCTAGAGTTGAAACAATTACTGTTACAATTGATACTAAGAAAACATTAAATCCTAAAAAAGATATTGATAGTATACCTACCAATACAGCACTTATAATATATATAAACTTAATATTATCAGCATTAATTTGATTTGCCTCCTTGCCAAGGCCAGATCCCTTTAGGGGAGGGAGAGTTGCCAGAATATAAAGCATAGAGCTTCTTGATAATATTGATACGCATATAATGATTATTGCAACTTCGCTAAACACAAGCATAGAGAGCAGGTGGTTTATAAGTATTAACCTTAATAGAATAGATATTACAATTGATATTGTTCCATAGGCACCAATTGCACTATCATTCATGATCTGAATCTTCCTCTTCTTATCGTTTGAGCCAAAGCTATCCATAAAATCCGCTAGCCCATCCTCATGTAGACATCCAGTTATCAAGACAGAGCTTACTGTTATAATAGAAGCTAAAATTATATCCCCAGGATTAAATAATGAGATTAATAATGCTGGAACTATTATTATGATGCCTATAAATAAGCTTATGTATGGAAGTGTATAAATATTCTTAGATAATTTATTCGGTTTAATTTTAATTGGCAATATTGTAAAGAAGATAAGACATGAAAGACAATCCAATAAAGTCTTTCTATATAATTTATTTATGTCTTTTACATTTGTAATATTTATCATATATTTCTATCACGTATTATAAAAATTATTTGAAATAATGATTAATATTAAAACAAATTCACTGCCCACTTTCAATGAATTAGTTGATTTTATAACTGAAATGCCAAAAATTGATCAAGATGCGGTCAATATGGCAAAGGATAGAGATAAAAGACTCTTAAAACCACCTGGCTCTCTTGGAGAACTTGAAGAAATTGTCCTATGGGCCGCGGGGTGGCAAGGAACATATCCGCCAAAGATAGATAATATATCTGTAGCTATTTTTGTTTCAAATCATGGTACAGCTATTAATCATCGAATCTCACCTTACCCTACAGCCGTTACAGGGCAGCTTTTAAAAAGTTGGCGCTCAGAAAGTGCTGTAATTAATCAAATATGCAAAACTCACAATATTGGTCTGCAAGTATTTGATTTGGCAGTTGAAGAACCAACACAAGATATAACAATAGCACCCGCTATGACTTCAAAGGATTGCATTACAACAATCTTATACGGTAGAGAGGCTATTGCATCTAATCCGGATATAATATGCTTGGGGGAAGGGGGAATTGGTAATACAACAATAGCTTCTGCTATCTGCGCTGCACTTTATGGCGGTGATTTAAAGGATTGGGTTGGTCCAGGAACAGGCGCTGACCAAAATATGATTAAGAAAAAGATTGAAGTAATTGAAAAGAGCTTAAATTTTCATAAATCTCGTTTGCCATTAGAGGTTCTAAGATGTTTTGGCGGTAGGGAGTTTGCTGGTATAGTTGGGGCTATTTTAGCAGCTAGATTTGAGAGGGTTCCTGTAATACTTGATGGCTTTCCTGTTTGTGCAGCTGCGGCAATATTAAATGAAATTTTACCCTCATCACTTGATCATTGTTATGTAGCTCATAAATCACGAGAACCTGGGCATAAAAAATTATTACAGAAATTAGGTAAAAAGCCCTTACTTGATTTACAGATGAGCCTTGGCGAAGGAAGCGGTGCTGCACTTGCCGTTCCATTAATAACTTCAGCTATAAACATTCATAATAATACATCAACATTTCAAGATGCTGAGGTTCAAGATAGAGAGTAAGCAAGTAAATATATGGATAAGAAATATAACATTATAAAGAACTCTGAGTCTCATGGGGGTGATATATCAAGTGTAAAAAAAATTTATAAGAATATTGATAAATGGATAGACCTTTCTTCTGGAATCAACCCAAATGCCTATTCTGCTCTAAAATTTAATGCAGGTGTATATAAGAGTCTTCCATCGAAAGATAAGCTCCTTGAGTTATTATATGCTGCCCAGAAATATTATATGATTGGTAAAGATTGCCATATTATCCCTTATTCAGGCGCTCAGGGCTTTATAGATATATTGCCTCTAATTATAAATAATAAAAAAAGTGTTCAGGTTTTATCTCCCACTTATTTTGAACATTACACAACATGGAAAAAAATGAATTATAAAGTTGAATTAATTGATAAATTAGAAAATATCGATAATTTTTCATCGATTATAATTATTGTCAATCCCAACAATCCGGATGGTAAAATGTACGAGCAATCAAAAGTTGGTAGGATTTTAGAAAATATTGATAAACAAGGTGGGCTATTGATAATTGATGAGTCATTCATGGATAGCACGCCTGAATGTGGGTTTAGAGATAATATTCAGAATAGAAACGTTATCATAATTCGTTCATTTGGTAAATTTTTTGGTTTACCTGGATTGAGACTTGGATTCCTGTATGGCAATTCTAGGTATATTCGAGAGATAGAGAAATCAATAGGCCCGTGGCCAATTTCAAGCTCATCGATTGAAATTGGAATAAAAGCATTGCAAGACGATAAATGGATCTTAAAGACTATTAGTGAGCTTAAAAGCAACTCAGGTAAGTTGTCAGACCTATTTAGCAGTCTTAATATAAAAATTGTTGGTAGGACAAACTATTTTATATTAATTGAGTATGATGATGCTATTTTACTTAATAATATGCTGGCAAGAAAGGGGATATGGACAAGAAGTTTTTCATATAATTCTAAATGGCTGAGAATTGGGTTACCGAGGAATGCTCTAGAATTTAAATATTTAAGTAATACATTAGTATCAATTATAGGCTGAAGAAGTTTTATTTATGTTTGATGTTTTATTAGTTATTGTTATTGCGGTTGCCATTGATTTAATTTGGGGTGACAACCATGTAATTTGGAGAAAATTTAAACATCCTGTTATATATATAGGGAATTATATTTCTTTCCTCGATAAAGAATTCAATTTAGAAGAATTTTCTGAATCATCAAGGTTCTTGAATGGCATCTTGATAATGATTGTGTCTATGGTTCTAATATGGTTTATCATCATTTGGATTGAAGGATTTTTAATAAATTCTGCTCTTGGAATAATTTTAATTGCAATAATTTTATCCATTTTTCTATCTGCTCGCTCACTATATGAACATGTAAGGGATGTATATGATGCATTAATGGCTGATAATATAGCTGAAGCAAAAGAAAAATTAACTAAATTAGTTTCCAGGGATGTTGATAGCTTTGAAGAGCCATCGATTGTAAGATCTTCGATTGAAAGCTTATCTGAAAATTTTTCTGACGGATTTATTGCTCCTCTATTTTGGTTTGTTATATCAGGTTTACCTGGTCTAATTATATATAAGTTTGTAAACACTGCAGATAGCATGATTGGCTACAAATATCCAAAGTATATAAATTTTGGAAAAGCGGCTGCGGTTATTGATGATATTATGAATTATATACCCGCTAGAATATCTTCGGTATGTATTATTATCAGCTCTTGTATTTTGAAAGAGGATTGGAAAAAATCACTTGAAATTACTATGAATGATGCAAGCAAAACAGCATCACCTAATTCCGGTTGGCCAGAGTCATCAATGGCTGGCGCTTTGGATATTTCCCTTGGTGGTGACAATTATTATAATAAACAGCTTTTTGAAGAAAACTGGTTAAATGAGTCTGGCTATCGAGAATTAGACTCTGAATATTTATCACGTGCATTTTGGATTTATTTTATATCAATAGGATGTTTTATTTTATCTATTAGCCTGATATTTACACTACTCAGCATATTTTTTTGAGGTTTTTAGAACTTGTTCCCAATTGATATATTTCTCAATGTGATCTGATAAGTTATCAAGATTTTTATTTAAATGTTTTCCATAGTCAATAATCTGCGAATTACCTATTTCCTTATCTAATAAGTTAAAGAGCCATTTTATTAGTTCCTTATTATGAAAAAAACCATGCAAGTAAGTACCGTATACTCTTTTATCAGCAGATGTTGCGCCATCAAACCTATTATTTAGATAGAATAAAGGTTGAGAGCAATCAGGGCCTGCCGTTTGGCCGAGATGGATTTCATAACCATTGATAATACTGTCAGTCTGAATATGTCTCCCGGAAACTTTTTTTATGATTTTATCTTTTTTCATAATTGTAGTTATATTTAGCAAACCAAGACCTTGACATTTGCTTTGCAAGCTTTCAATTTTCTCTGGGTCGTGTATTGATTTTCCAAGCATTTGATAACCTCCGCAAAGGCCAATTATTATTCCACCCTTCTTATGAAAATTAATTATTTGCTTATCCCACCCATTGGCTCTTAACTCTGACATATCTTTGATCGTTGATTTTGATCCAATTAATAAAACAATATCGATATCCTCAGGTAATGCTTGATTTGCCCTAACAAAAACTAGATTAATATTTTTTTGTATCCGCAATGGGTCAAGATCATCAAAATTTGATATTTTATTCATAATCGGAACTGCAATATTGATATTGCGTAATGGATCAATACTATTGACTAATACTTTATCCAAATCGTGAGAATCTTCTGCGGGTAAATAACAGGCATCCTCATAGAAGGGAACAAGTCCATAGAAATTCCAACTGGTTCTCTTTTGAATTTCTTGAATACCATTATCAAATAATGAAGCATCACCTCTAAACTTATTTATAATGAAGCCAACGATATTAGACCTATCCTTGTCAGAGAGAATAACGTTTGTACCGACAATACTTGCTATAACACCTCCACGATCTATATCCCCAATTATTAATGTTGGGATTCCCAATTCAGTTGCGAAGCCCATATTTGCAATATCACCTTTCCGTAAATTTATTTCTGCTGGGCTTCCAGCTCCTTCAACTAAAATGAGATCGTAATTTGATGATAGATTATTGTAGGAATCAATTACAGTTTTAATCAATGTTCCTTTTAATTTTTGATAATCAAAGCCACTTACTGTTTCTCGATACTTCCCATTTATGATGAGTTGAGACCCTCTATCAGTTTGGGGTTTAAGTAATATAGGATTATTTAATGAGCTTGGCTCAATATTGCTAGCTATAGCCTGCAAAGCCTGCGCTCTCCCTATTTCCTTGCCATCAATTGTAGCTGCTGCATTATTTGACATATTTTGTGGTTTGAATGGTGCAACAGATATTCCCTTTCGATAAAATAGCCTACAAAGACCTGCTACAATTAGTGATTTACCAACACTTGATCCAGTGCCCTGAAACATAATTGTAGGAGTTTTAGTTGTTGTTCTGGTCACTAAAATTCAATCCCTATCTGTGCCTTAACTCCACTTCTAAATGGGTGCTTTATCAACTCCATATTAGTCACTAGGTCTGCTATTTCTACTAACTCGTCTTTTGCATTTCTGCCTGTAATAATTATATGTTTATCTTTTGGTTTATTTCTCAGCGTTTCAAGGACGTCATTAATATTAAGATAATTATATCGTAGGACGATATTTAGTTCGTCCAATAAGACTACTTTATTAATATTATCATTAATAAGCTCCTTACTTTTTTCCCAAGCAGCTTCGGCTGCCATAATATCTCTTGCACGGTCCTGTGTTTCCCATGTAAAACCTTCGCCCATTTTATAAATTTCAACCTGCTCACTAAACTTATCAAGAGCAGACCTTTCTCCGGATAGCCATTGACCTTTAACGTATTGAACAATTGCAACATTCATATTATTTCCAAGAGCCCTAAAGATAATGCCAAATGCTGCTGTTGTTTTCCCTTTTCCTTTACCTGTATGAATAATTATGAGACCCTTTTCTATTGTTTTTGTTGCAAGTATTTTCTTTCTTGCTTCTTTCTTTTTAAGCATCTTAATGGCATGTCTTTTATTTAATTCATCTTCATTCATATTTGTTTTGTCATTCATATTATTGACCTTTATTGAGTTTTAGAAATTGCATTGTATCATTTCTCTTTGGGTGCCATAATTTTCTATCAATACTGTCAAGAAAACGTTTTTTCATATCATCCAAAGCATCTGGATTAAATTTTTCTATAAATTGACGAACACTTTCATCAATAATATATGACTCAAATAATAAATCAAAATGATGGTCTTTTACAAGGCCTGTTGTAGCTTGATAAGCATATAAGTAATCTAATGTTGCTAATAGTTCAAATGCACCTTTATATCCATGACGCATTATACTCTCTATCCATTTGGGATTTCCTGCTCTTCCTCTAACAATCCTACTAATTTCTTCATCAAGCGTCCTTACCTTTAGATTATTTGGATTTGAATTATCATTATGATAATACAATGGTTTTTTACCAGATATTTTTTTAACGGCCGCTCCCATGCCTCCATGAAAC
>CEUZ01204129.1_pt1 | contig 25503 bp, 22 predicted proteins | sample 361511 | NCBI WGS metagenome assembly CEUZ01 (sample SAMEA2622822, study PRJEB7988) | marine metagenome | biome: marine biome (ENVO:00000447); feature: surface water layer (ENVO:00002042); material: "saline water (ENVO:00002010), including plankton (ENVO:xxxxxxxx)" | depth 5 m | reverse complement strand
CCTTCGCAATAATCACCGGCAAATAGGGTATATATTTATTAAAGTTTCTTGTAAATAGCTAAATTATTAGTTCAGCATTAGATACGTGCTGATAAGAACAATAAACATAAAAATAATTGCCCCTCCAGTAAAATATTTTTGATTTCTGACCGCTTTCATTTTATCTACGGTAGGCAAATTTCCCTCGGCGTAATATCCCTTGAAAGGCAATCCATTTTTATCATATTTCATATCTATGATAATATGCATTTTTTGCTGCAGGTAAAAGAGAAAATATTTTTATATTTTTTTTTAAAATTATTTCATTCCTGAGTTTACTCAGTTTTATAACAAAAATTGGGATACTTTAAAAATGGTGGGTATGGCTAGGATCGAACTAGCGACCTCTACGATGTCAACGTAGCGTTCTACCACTGAACTACACACCCACAATACATTATAGAAAATACTATATATATTTATTGTTTTGTAAATTAATATACAATGAAAAGGTAAAATAATTAAATAAACTTATTGAATAGAATGTCATCCAAAACAATTATCGGTTCTGGTTTTTTAGCTACTAGTTTTAAAAAGCATGAAAATTTATTTAAAAAATTAAATATTTCTGTTTATGCAGCGGGTGTCTCAAATTCATTATGTCAAAATAAAGATTTATTTAAAAAAGATAAAGATCGGTTAGTTAATTTTAGTAAGCAAATGAATAAAAAAAATACAATCTTATACTTTAGTACTTGTAGCATTGAGGATCCTTCAAGAAATAACAATGAGTACTTTAGAAATAAACTAATAATAGAGAATTTTATTAAATTAAATTTTGAAAAATATCTTATTATTAGACTACCCGAAGTTGTGGGCAAAACAAAAAATGAAAACACTTTAATAAAATTCTTTTTTGATAAAATAAAAAATAGGCAAGCATTTAATCTTTGGACTAAAGCTACTAGAAGTGTAATAGATATAGATGATGCTATAAAAATATTAATTGATTTGCTTTCGAATAAAAAAATGAGTAATAAAACAATCAATATTGCTAATCCATTAAAATATTTAGCTATTGAAATTGTTAAGACTATTGAAAAGTTAATTTCAAAAGAAGCTAAATATGATTTAATAAATAAAGGTGATTTAAATTGGAAAATAGATGTATCTCAAATTTCTAAATCGATAGAAAATTGTAAAATTGATTTTAACAATGATTATTTGAAAAATGTTTTAAAAAAATATTTTGTTTAAATATGGATTTATCTATAATAATACCTGTTTATAATAGTGAGAAAATAATTGAAAATTTAATTAAGCAAATTACAGTCTCAGTTGATAGCATTGAATCAATTGCTAGTTACGAAATCATATTAATAGAAGACTATAGTCCTGATAAAAGTTGGGAAAAAATAGAGTTGATTTCAAAAAAATATAGTAATGTTAAGGGAATTAGACTTTCAGAAAATTTTGGTCAGCATAATGCTATAATGGCTGGTATTAAATATTCTTCAGGTGAAAAAATTATTACTATGGACGATGATTTGCAGCACTCACCTGTTTATATAAAAAATATATTAGGTGAATTAGATAAAAATTTTGATGTTTGTTATACTGATTATCAGAATCGTAAACATCCTATATGGAAAATAGTTGTGAGTTGGTTGCACAATCTAACTGCAAGTTATTTATCAAATAGACCTTATAAACTTTACCCCTCATCTTTTAGAGGATTTAAAAAAAAAATTGCATTAGAAATTATTAGTTTTAAAGGTTCAAATGTTTATATAGATGGTTTAATTTTAAAAATAACTAGAAATATAGCAATCATACCCGTTGAACATTATCAAAGACCTACTGGTTCTAGTAATTATAATTTTAAAAAATTGGTTGCTTTATGGCTAGACACGACTTCTGATTTTAAAATTTTTCCATTAAGGTTATCAACTATTTTTGTAATCCTAGTTAAACCAATAACTATTTTTTATATTAAATTTATATCGATAGGAAAAAAAACTAAACCGCAGTATACAGTTCGAAGCACAACATTTAATAAAAAAAATAATTTTAAATAGAGCTATAAAATTATTTGTGCTAATTTTTTTTTATATTTCCTTTTTGGAAATAACTATTATATAAATTAATTGTAGCGATGGATCGAAAAGAAAATAAAATCTCAAACATTTTACTTATTTTATCAATTTGTTTCTCTATATATTGTGGGATAACAATAGGTCAGTCTTGGGATCAAGGACACACATTAATACTAGGAAAAATAACTTTAGATTATTTTTTTTCGTTAGGTGCTATTGATAATCGAATTCCATTAAGCGAACACAACTCTACCTTATATTATACAACTCAATACTTTTTAACTTATTTATTTCCATCACAATATCGTATTGAAATAAGCCATTTAGTAAATTTGGTTTTTTCATTAGGAGGTATTTATGGAATTAAAAAATTAACTAAAGAACTATTCAATAATAAGGTTGCAAATATAACTTTTGTTATTTTATTTTTCTTTCCTGTTTATTTCGGGCATATGGCATTCAACAGTAAAGATACTATTCTTGCATTTAGTCATGTTTGGATTGTATATCTAATTTTTAAATATTTAAAAAACCAAAATATTAAAAAAAAATCAAATTCATATATAGTTTATATTGGAATATTAGCGTCTCTAGCAACTGGTATAAAGTTACCTTTTTTGGGAGCATTAATCCCAATATTTTTATTTATTATGATTGATATTTTTTTTTTTAAAAAAATAGTTAAAAAAAATTTCAAAGTTAAAAGATTTTTTTTTGATATTATTAAATGTTTTTTTATCTTTTATTTATTATTAGTAGCATTTTGGATTGAAGTTTACCCAAATATAATAACTTTACCATTCAGTTTTCTTGAACAAGCTTGGTATGGATGGCCATATAATTTAACTAATGGAAATTACTCAACATCAAGTGATGTGCCCGTAACGTATTTTGTAATTAACCTAATTTATAAATCTCCAGAGTATTTTTTAATATCTTATCTATTTTTTCTAGTTCTAATGATTACATCGAAAAAATTCTTTATTAAGAAATTTGATTTCTTTAATTATAAATTATTTTTTATAATTTCAATTTTAATATTCCCTAGTTTGTTATTGTTGGTAATGCCATTTCCTATGTACGATGGCATAAGATTATTTTTATGGTCGCTTCCTTACTTTTGCATAATTCCAGCTTTAACCATTTATTATTTAATAGAAAATATTAAGCGTATTAAAGCAAAATTAGCTTTGTTATTTCTGTCTACTTTTATTTTTTACTTCCTTTTTAACTTTTTTTCTATGACACCATATCAATATACTTATTTAAATTTATTTATTGGAGATAAAAAATATGCATATCAAAAATTTGAAAATGACTATTGGGGAGGATCGCTAAAAGAACTTATTAGGAAGGTAAATTTTGTTGATGGGAAAACTGCAAGTATTGCTACTTGTGGAGTAAATGCAGGATTAGTTAAAAAATATTTAAAAAGAAAAAAAAATATAGATTTTGATCTGGTGCATCCGGATCAAGCTGATTTTATAATTATGACAAATAGAGTAGTTTTACTTAATGATAATATAAGTAATTCTGAAAAACTTACTAATTGTTTTGACAAATATAAAGGAATTAATATCGAGAATGTTAAGAGAAGCGGTTTAATACTATCAACAATAAAAAAAATAAATTGATAATTTTAATTTTATCTTAAAATATTACTCATTTGTAAAATAAACTCTTTTTTGGTTGGAAGTTTATTGCTTGCCATGCTTTCCTGTATACTTAAATAATTTTTCATAATAAAATTGATTGTTTCGATAAGAGATTTAGCATCTCTTTTTGAAATAAATATCCCTTTCCTATTTTGAATTATATGTTTGATTTCTTCAAATATTATAACCGGTCTAGCTCTCGCTAAAGACTCATCGATAACCTTAGGGTGGGCTTCGGTAAAAGAAGGCAATACAGAAATGTTATGATCATCGTAAATTTTGGCTAGTTTTAGTGCATCATAACCATGACCAATGAAGCTAACTTTTCTATTATTTGAATAATCATTTTCTTTTTTTCCAACAATAGATAAGGAAACGTCACTGTTTATTTCATCAAAAATTTTCAATAGAGAAAAAATTCCTTTTTCTACTTTTAGCCTTCCTACATATAAAAGTCTTGCCTTATCAAGCAATGGTTTTTTTATATTTTGAAACCAAAAAGAGTTTAGTTCTGAGGGAAAAACAATTTCACTTTTCCTTTTCGTAAATAATCTTTTTTGACAAGAAATAACATCTGATCTAAAGGTGACTATTTTAAACATCACATGATAGATTGCTGGGCCAACAAATCCGAATATTGCTTTATATTCCTCATACCCATTGCTTCTTAAATAAATAAAAAATTTCTTTCTAAAGATAGATAAAAGAATACAAGAAAAAAAAGTATATGGTGTTATTGATATAATTAAGTATCTAGCATTTTTTTTTTTTAAAGTTTTTAAAATGCTAAATAAAAAAGAGAATATATTAGATGAAGTGTCAATTTTTTCTAGATTAATATGACGCGACCTTTTTATCTTTGATTTTCTAGCAACAAGAGTAACATCAAAATTTTCACTTAGACCTTCTGGAATTGATTTAATATCAATATTATCGCAGCAAAAGTAGTTTTCTTCGTTAGATATTTTTTCGTTATTTATTATGATTAAATTTTTATCAGACATCCATTTTATTTAATTTTGTCTTCTTCTTATTTTTTTGAAGCCTCCTTATGTTTTGTTATTTATTTTCCTAGAAGCTATTTGATATAAGAAAAGATAAACAACAAAAAATACGATAGAATAATATTTGCAAAATAAACCGCTTTCCATTTTTAAAATAGCAGGAATAATTAATACTAAGTATATTAAATTTATGAAGATGGATACGAGATAATTACTTTTTAATTTATCATTATTTTTTTTTAGTAAAATTTTGTAAAAAAGCATATGTAGATGTTTTCTATCTGGGTGAATCGGAGACATTTTTTCTTTTACTAATTTTCTAAAGAATGAAAAAAACACCTCAAAGAATAAATAAAATAGTAATATACAAAAGTAAAAAGGAGATATATTTGGATTTTCTATACTTGTTTTAATTGCAGATACAGCAATAAAAGTTCCCAAAAGATATGAGCCCCCGTCCCCAAGAAAAATTCTCGCTTTTGGAAAATTAAATATAAGAAAAATTATCAGAATTATAATTTGAAAAAATAATAAATTAGCTAAATCGTTGTTACTATTTAAATAATTAACTACAAATAAATTTATAAGAATTATCAATGAGTGAAAACCTAACAAGCCATTGTAACCATCAATTAAGTTTGCACCATTAATCACAAACAAAAAACACAAACAAATAAAAATTAGAGAAAATACTTTTGAACTTTCTAACCAATTGTTTAAAACTTTTATGCCGGTATATTCTAAATAAAAATTATTGTATTTAATCAACACAACAAGAAAAATAATCATTAAAAAAAGTCTTAGTGATGGTTTTATGTTTATTTTCAAATCGTCCGCAAAACCAAGTAAAAAAAATAATGTACAAAATAAAAAATATTCGAGAAAAATTATGTTTTTAAATAAGAAAAAATTAAAATAAACAATTAAAAATGAAAAAAATATACCTGCTCCACCTGCAATTGATATTGGAAGTTCGTGAAAAGCCTGAGGTTTACCAAAATGATCATCGATTAATAATTTTGGATTATTTTTTTTAAGTATTAGTGTAAAATATTTATAAAAAAGTAGACCAAACCCAATTAAAATACAAGACAAAACTAAATTATTTAAATCCATATTTTTTTAGAGAGTTGATAGATATATATATTATTGATGTCAAATTCTTAAAAAAATTTAATTTATTATAGTATTTATTTATACGCCACAACCAAAAAATATTTTTCAATCGATAGCTTGAGCGTGATTTATTTAAAATTCTATAAAAAGCTAAATCTTCAGCTAGTTTTTTTGCAACGTTTTTACTTTTTAATAACTGACATTTAAATAAATAATCCTCCATTATTTTTATTTTTTTAAATCTATGAACGCCTAATATTGACCGCCTAATTATCATTGTGGTTGTATTTATAGAAGAATTTTTAATAAATGCATTAAAATCAAAAGCATCTTTCAAAAATGTTTTTTCCTTATAATCTTTCTTTCCGTTCGTTTGAAAGAAAGGTGTGTAGTCAGTATATGTAAAAGATAAATTATTTTTTTCCATAAAATTAATTTGTTTTTCTAATTTTATATTTTTCCAAGCATCATCTGAGTCGATAAAAGATATATATTTTGATTTAGATATTCTCATTGCATAATTTCTACAAAAAGATGGACCCATATTTTTATTTAATCTAATATGAGTTACATTATCTAAATTTGAGTATTTTTTAATAATTGACCAAGAGTTATCCGTAGAATGATCATCTATAATATACATGTGCCAATTTTTAAATGTTTGATTAAGTACAGAATTAATTGCCTCTTCTAAAAAATTAAACTTATTATAATTTGGCAAGATAACATCAACACTAATGTTTTTGTTATTATTAGAAGATAATGCTGTATCCATAATATTTTCCATTTAAATTTTACTTTTGATATTTTGACTTTAAATTATTGATATTGTAATAGAGTTTTGAGTAATATGTAATTTTAATTTATTAATAGAAAATGCTTCAACCAAAAAGATTGTTAAATTTAGAAAATTTTACTAACTTTCTTTTATATGTAATACCAATTTCCTTAATAGCTGGAAGTTTAATAATAAATTTAAATATTCTTGCATTCATAGTCTTTGGAGCAATATTAATCAGAAAAAGAAGACTAGCTTTTCAACTAAATAAAACAAAATTATTTCTTTCTATATTTTTTATTTTGATAATTATTTCGTCGATAATTAATATTTCGATAGTAGGCATAGAAAATATCACTAAATCCGTTTTTTTGTTAAGATTTTTAATTTTATATTTTATTATTGAAATTTTATTAATTAATAGTCTATTAAATTTGAGAAAATTGTTTGTTGTTTCTTTAATATGCACATCTTTTGTTTCAATAGATCTCTTGATTCAGTATACGTTTGGAAAAAATATTTTAGGATACGAACCAATTGGTAGCAATGTTTTAACTGGAATTTTTTTTGATGAGGCTATTGCGGGAGGATTCATCCAAAAATTATTTTTATTATCTTTAATTGGTTTAATAATTTTTTACGATAAAAAAAATTTTCCAAAAAAGTATATTTTGCCAGTAGTCTTAATACATACAATAGCAATATTTGTTTCAACTAATAAGATGCCATTTATACTTATTATGTTTTCAATATTACTATTAATTTTATTTTTTAAAGAATTAAGAATTCATTCAATAATTTATTTTATTTTAACTATCGTTATCTCGATAATTATAGCTAAAAATGATGCTAATCTTCATCAAAGATATAAGAGTTTCTATGTAAAAATTTTTGGTACAGAAACTGCTCATACTCATAGAAACATCAATATTGAAAACGAGCAAACAAGCCGACCATGGACCTTGGCACCTTCAGTAATAAGTAAAATGAATTTTTTTCAACAAGGAGTTGGAAGCGAACATGGCATAATTTACCTCGTAGCTTTCGAGTCATTTAAAAAAAGCATGCTAATTGGTAATGGTTTAAAATCAATTAGAATAAATTGTAAAAAAGTAGTTTTGTCGAAAGGAGAAATGTGTTTGGCGCATCCACATAATTTCCATTTGGAAATTCTTAACGATGCAGGATTGTTAGGTTATCTATCTCTTACTTTTTTTGTTATATTAACTATTTTAAAATCTCTAAAAAACTACCAATATAAAACTACATTTGTTCAAAAATGTATTTTTATATTTATTTTATTAAATTTTTTAATAGAGATTTGGCCATTAAAATCTACCGGAAGTTTATTTTCAACATGGACAGGATCCATAACTTGGCTAACTGTAGCTTTAACAAGCTATAATCTAAAAAATACTAGCTTAAAATAAATTAATACTTTCTATTTCAATAGTTTAAATTTTTTAAATAAATATCAATATATTAATTTAATAGATTAATTTTTTTTAGTAATGAAATTGGACTTATTAATAAAATTAGTAGTTTTAATTTTAAATAATTATTTGGGTATTTAAAAATTTCTTTTAACGCTATAAATCGTTTGTTATTGGATATATTAACAAATATTTTTTTGTAAAGTATTAAGTTATTGATTTTATCAAAATTTTTTACATTTTGTTTGTCCAGTAAAATTTGATTTTTTACCCAATATTCTAATTCTATAATTTCTTCGTTTAAATTTTTTAAGGAATAATTTTCACCATGTATCCGATAAAATGCTAATGGTTTTTGGATGCATGAACATTTTACCTTTTGACTTAATTTAATGTTAAAATCAAAATCTCCTATAATATTATATTTAGGATTAAAATTTAGATTAAAAGTTTTCAATAATTCTTTTCTAAATATCACTGTAATAATCCCCATTGTGTAATCATCTAAAAGTTGCCTTGTAATATGTCCTTGGGGCAGTTCTTTATTTCTTATTAACTTTTTTTTTTTATTTTTTTCATTATAAACGAAATACTTAGAATAAACTAAGCCTACATCATCATTTTCAAAACACTTTATTTGAAGTTCAAGTTTTTCGGGAACCCACCAATCGTCTACATCTAAAAAAGAAATGAATTGTCCAGTAGATTTTTTTATAGCCAGGTTTCTTGCCTCATAGAGCGTTGAAAAGTGATCAGCTTTAAAATATTTAATTCTCTTATCAGAAAATTCCTTTAAAATTTCTTTGCTTTTATCTGTTGATACATTGTCCCAAAAAATTAACTCCCAATTTTTATAAGTTTGCGACAATACACTTTTGATACTTTCAGCCAAATAATCTTCGCCGTTATAACAGTTCATTATTATGCTAACTAAAGGTTGTTTGTTAAATTGTTTGTTCATTGTAAAATTTAATTGTTAACTTAAGTCCCTTTTAAAATAAGATCTTTGATACGTAATTAATTTTTTGGAGACCTTTATTGAGGTTTTCGATAAATAATTAAAAAGCCTAAAATATCAACTCTATCCTCAGCGGTAAATTTTTTGTATTCAACTTTAAAATTTTTTTCCTCTAAAACTTTTATAATTTTTTGAAATTGTGTGTTGTAATCTTTATGAACAATATCCTCTACTATATATAATCCACCGTAATTTAAATAAGGTAAATAAGCTATCATTGAATTCATTTGTGACTCTGGATGATGCCACCCATCATCAATGATTAAATCAAATTTTACGTTAAATTTCTTAGCACTTTCTCGTAATGAATTTATCTTTAATTGATCAGCCCATTCGCATTTAACAATTTGTTTATCTTTTAAAAAAGTATTTCTATCGATATCTACTCCCCATAAATAGGAGTTATGAAAATAATCTTTCAGTGACAAAATCCCCGCTCCATACGAAATACCTATTTCTAATATTGTATTAATATTATTTTTTAAATTATAAAATGTTTCGTCTAGAAAAAATCGATAATCACCATAAGCTTTGGAACTTTTATATCTTTCAAGATAATAACTATATTTTTTTATTTCTTTTTCTTCCTTTGCTTTTGTGGGGTAATTTAAATTATCCTTTAAATTTAAATTTTCTTCTTTTAACTGTTGCAATTTATTTCTAATTTTAATTTTTTGAGATAATTTATAAAAAAAAGTCCAAGATTTTTTTCCCATAATATTTCTTAATATTCTCCAAAAAGTTTGGGATAAATAAAGTGCCGAACTTGATTTAAGATAAGCTGGTTGATCTATAGGTTTAAGAATTTTTTTTTTCATTGTAAAATTTAATGGTTGATTTTAATCCCTTTTGAAATGAAATTTTTGGTCTCCAATTGATTACCTTTTTAGCTTTTTTTATACTTGGATAAAGTTTTATAATTTCATCTTTTCTCATTTTAATTTTTCCAAATTGAGGACTGCCTCCTTTTGAAACCTTTTTGATATATTCTATTATTTTTCTTATTTGTCTGGGCTTTCCTGATCCAATATTTATTATTTGTCCCTTAGCATTTTTGTTTACTAATGATTTTAATATTGCGTCCACAACATCATTTACATGAACAAAATCTCTCAATTGATTACCTTTAGAGCAAGGAAATTTTTTATCTTTAATACAACCTTCAATAATGATTGGTAAAAAACGATTTATATCCTGCTTTGGTCCATAAGCTAGATATAACCTCAGTATTGTACAAGGAAAATTTTTTTTTCTGAATAGATTGGTTAAATATATTGAAGATAACAGTTTAGCTTTTCCATATGTTGAGTTAATTAATTTTGGATTACACTTAACTTTTTCACTTTGTGGTGATTTTGTGTTTCCATATTCTAGACTACTACCCATTTGAACAAAACTTGTGGGTTTTTTTTTTAAAAAAATTTCTGTTAAATTTTTACATCCTGCATAATGACTCGTGAAAGTTTTTTTCTTATCAGAATGATCAACGTAGCCACCAAGATTTACAACATAGTTAAAATATTTTTTAATTTTATTTCTTAGGGATTTTTTCTTTGTGATATCACAAAGTATATATTTAACTTTTGATAAATATCTTATTTTTTTAGGTGGTTTAGAGGAAATGCTAGTTACTTGCCAACCTTTTTTTAAAGATTTTTTAGCAAGATGATACCCTATAAAACCTGTACCACCAACAATTAATATATTTCTTTTAGGATTCAAAATTTATTTTTTTGTTGATTAAAATTTCATTTAATTTTTCTTTATCTCTTTTTGTATCCATGCATTGCCAAAATCCCTTATGTTTAAATGCCACCAGCTGTCTTTTTTGTGACATTTTTTCTAAAGGCTCTCGTTCTAAATAGGTATTATCATCTTTAATAAATTTTAAAAATTCTGGTTCCATGACAAAAAAACCCCCGTTGATCCATCCCTCGTCTAGCTTGGATTTTTCTTTAAAGTAACTTACATGTTGCCCCTTAAGTCTTAAGGCACCAAATCTAGCGGGAGGCCTTACAGCAGTTACTGTAACAAGTTTCTTATTTTTTTTATGAAATTTTAATAACTCTTTTAAATTTAAATTTGATAATCCATCTCCATAAGTCATCATGAATGTTTCGTTGCCAATATATTTTTTTAATCTTTTTAATCTTCCGCCAGTCATTGTATTATTGCCTGTTTCGATTAAATTTACCCTCCAATCAAATAATTTTTTCTTGAAGAATTTTTTTATAACAAATCCTTTATAACCTAGGGCAATATAAAAATCTTTAAACCCGTATTTGGCATAGAGGTTCATGATATGGAAAAGCATAGGTTTTCCGCCGACCTTTATCATTGGTTTAGGAATTGTTTTGGTATATTCAGATAACCTAGTTCCAAAACCTCCCGCGAGTAAAACAACTTTCATATTAATTTTTAATTAAATTTTCTATCATTTATTTAATCTTTTCTTTAAAAGTTTTTCATATTCTCTTATATGATCAAATGAAATTTGATATATTTTTTGTGGTTGAGAATAATAATTTTTATACCAACTTGTAACCATATAAATAGTTTCCTTAAAACTTAAAATACTTTTCCATCGTAAGTAAGTTTTGGCCTTATTACAGTTTAGTTTTAATAAATTTGATTCATAAAATTTATTTTTATTTTTGTTTACTACTTTCCATGATATTTTTTTCCAATATTTTTTCATTAATTTTACTAAATGTATAACTTGATAATTATTAGAGTTGCTGGGACCAAAATTGAAAGCTTCGCCATGAAGTTTTTTATTCTTTTTTATGCTTATGGCAAAAAGTAAATAACCCCCTATAGCTTCTAGCACATGTTGCCACGGCCTAGTTGATTGTGGATTTCTTATCATAGCTTTTTTATTTTTTGACCACGATTTCATACAATCAGGTATCAAACGATCTTCAGACCAATCGCCACCTCCAATAACATTTCCGGCTCTCGCTATACCAATAAATACTTTGGTTTTTTTAGGTGGAAAATAAGAACTTATATGAGATTGAATTGCTAGTTCAGCGGAAGCTTTGGATGCACTATATGGATCCTTACCTCCTAAAATATCATTTTCATGGTATCCTCTTTTAATCTCTAAATTCCTATAACTTTTGTCACTAGTAATAAGTACAGCTACACATTTTTTTTTAATCTCTTTTAAAGACTCTAAAACATTTAATGTGCCAATCGTATTAGTTTCCCATGTATAAGTCGGGTTAGAATAAGATTTTTTTACAAGTGATTGTGCGGCTAAATGAAAAACATAATCTGGTTGATATTTCTTAAAAATTTTTTTTAATAATTTTAAGTTTCTTACATCTAATCTTTTATGATTGATCTTACTTTCTAATTTTAAAACTTTAAAATTAGAAGGGGTCGTTGGAATATTTATCGACAATCCAACCACCTTTGCTCCTAAAATTTTTAACCATAAAGTTAACCAAGAACCTTTGAATCCAGTGTGCCCAGTGACTAGTACAGTTTTATTATTAAAATATTTTTTAAAATCCATGTGTTTTTTAATTTATTTTTTGTACTCATTCTTAGGAACTTCAAATTTTAATTTTTGACCCTTAAAAAATCTTACTATTTCTTTGGTCGATTCAATTTCCATTTTATTTCTACAGCTTACTGACATTGAAGCTATATGCGTTGTACAATGACAATTATCTAGTTTTTTTAAAGGCCCAAAGTATGGCTCTTTTGAATAAACATCCAAAGCAGCTGAATGTATTTTTTTGTTTTTTAGAGCTTGATATAAATTGCTTTCATTAATAATTCCACCTCTAGCAGTATTGATTAAAATAGTATCACTTCTCATAAAATTTATTTCTTTTTTAGTAACTAAATTTCTAGTATTTTTTGTAAGTGGAAGATGGAATGTAATTAAATTACATTTTTTGTAAATTTCAACTTTTGAAGCTTTTTTTATCGAATATTTTTTTAAATCTTTTTTATTAATGTTTATATCGTTAACTAAAATATCTTTACAGTTAAAAGCTTTGAGTAATCTTGCAAGTTCAGACCCAATTCTACCAAATCCGATTATTCCTATTTTTGATTCATCTAAATTTTTGCCATGTATTTTTAACCATTTTTTTTTTAAAAAATTTTTTTTTGATGTGGGTATATTTCTTAAAAGATATATCATTAAACCAATTACATATTCTGCCACCGTTTGGCTTGTTGATTCTGGTGTATATGTAACTTTGATTTTGCTCTTTCTTAATAACTCTAAATCTAGGTTATTAAGTCCTACGCCTGTCCTTGATACAATTTTTAATCTTTTTGCTTTTTTTAAAAAACTCCTATCAATTTTGTCTGTGCCGCAAATTATTCCATCAAATTTATGAATTATTTTTAATAACTGATTTCTGGAAAATTTTTTATTTTTTGGGTTAAAATAAAAATTAATATTGTTTTTTTTTAATAAATTAATTGAAGTTTTATCAAATTTGCCAAATGGTAATGTGGTAATTAGTATATTTGTCATTAATTTTCAATAATCATTGGTTCAGTTAATATCTAACTTAAAATCAAATTTATTTAATTTATTAATCAAGATTGCTGCCATAATGATATTTTTGTTGTGTGATGTAACAACACTGTCATGTGGCTTGTGATAATATCCGTATATTTCAATACCATATTTTTTTGATGTGAGCGCTAAAATATCATTTATGAAATCATAAAAATTTAAAATATTATAAGGTATATGATTTTTTCTCACAAAATTATTACCAAATTTTATTTTTTGAAAACTTTTTTTTCTATTAATCAAAGTTTTCTCATATGTAAATCTTAAATCAAAAATTACATATTTTTTAGCTCTTCTTATCATCTGTTTAATTATTTTTAAATAATAATTTGAATGATGAAGTGTGCCAAAAGAAAAAATGAGGTCGTAATTTTTAATTTTAGAAGGAAAAATTTTTCCATTATATACTTTGAAAGTATGACGAGAATATTTTTTTCTTGCTATAGAAACTAAATTATTAGAAACATCAATTCCGGTATAATTAATTTTTTTTTTCGTAATAGAACGTATTATTTTACAAAATCCACCGGCAGCACAACCAACATCTAAAAAAGATTTACATTTTCTAACTTTGTTGGGAAAAAACTTCCTTTCTGACTTATATAAATCAACCAATTTATTTCTGTTTAATTTCCAAAATTTTAGGGAATCTTTATCTTTCCCGTAATGACTGCTATCTTTTATTTTCATATTGATTCAAAATTTTCTGCCACCTTATTAAGCTTAAATTTATATAAAAATAACTTCCATTTAATTTATTACTTTTTTTAGATAGTTTTAATATTTTGTTTTTTAAATCATTCTCGCTGACTGCGTAATTGACATTTTTAACTCCAAAAAGTGGGGAAGAATTTATTTCATTTTTTTCTAAAAAAATTATAACTTTTTTGCCAATAAAATGTGCTTCTAGTGCGGCTGCTGATGATCTTGAAGTAATAATGGCATAGAAATCATTTATAATTTTATTAAATGGTTTATCAATTCTGACTAAAGATTTAACTTTAAAATTTTTATAGTCACTTTGATTGGCGGGATAAGGTTTAAAATAAAATTTAAATTTTTTCTTAAAAGAACTTTCCAAATTTTTGAAACTATCCAGCATAACATCTGTGGTTTCTGTTTGATGGTCACCAAGTATTAAAATTTTTTTATTTTTTTTAGAAAAACTCTTTTTTTTGATTAACTTACTTAAATAGCTGTATCTTAAAGATTCAACGCTTAAAATTTTTTTCTTTTTATAGCCAAAATCTATAAGATTATTTTTTGCAATGGATCCGCTCACAGCTAAAAAATCTGGTTTATTCTGGGAGAACTCTGCAAAAGAATTAATAGTTCTAATATCTTCAAAATAATTTAGATGCCAATAATTAACAGTTGTGTGACAATATCCTATTAATTTTCCGTGATTGTACTTTTGCCACGCATGTATAAATGCTTTTTCCCAAGATTGATTTTCAAATAAAAAAATGCCTAATTTTTTTTGAGGCATTTTTTTCATTATTAAGTCAAAAAGTTCAATGTAAATTAAATTTTCTACAAGAGTGCTGCCAAATAATGATTTCTTTAAGTCTTTTCGTAGCAAAAAAATTATACTTGAACTATAGGTTGAATTAAATTTTAAATTTCTTATATGTTGAAAAATAAAGATAGAGTAAAAAAAATAATAAAATAAACTCACTAGTACTTTAAATAAAATTCTTAAATTAATAAAACAGGTTAAAAATAAATGATGTTCGTAGCTTTGATTTTTGTTAATTTTTCTTAGGTATTCTTTTGCTTGTAAAGAGCTATTCACTTCCTGGCTTCTAATATAATTATGTATCCAAAAACTTCTAATTTTTAATTTTTTTAATAAATTATTTAAATCTCCCCATTGATAAGAATAAAATAAATTTTTTTTTATTTTCGATAAACTTAAATGGGAGAAGTTTGACATAAATAAGAAATTACTCTTTTGATTCAAAAAAAAATCAGTTTCATCTGTTTTTAACCTTAATCTTGAATGTCTAATCCAAAAATTTATTATCCAAAAAATCGATTGTAGAAAAATAGGAAAAAAATAATATATTTTTTTAAAAAGGTTTCTTAAAGTATAATTATCCTTTTCTATATTTTGTGATTTATTTTTTATTTTTTTAAAATCAAATTGAATATTTTTTTCTTCACATAATAATTTAACTGCACGTGATAAAATAATATTTTGGCTAAAAAAAATTAAATTTCTTATTTTTTTTTCTTTTAGAATCTTCTCTAAAGCAATGATTTTAAGACAATTAATAATTTCCGGTGATTTATAATAGCTTTTTTCTGCTAAAAGAGACATCCACCATAAATTGTAACCTCTTCGATTTACTAGTAAATTTGACAAAGATTTGTTTTTATTTTTTTTGCTACCTAAATCGTGAATAAAGGATAGATATTTCTTTTTAATATTTTTTGAATCATTTTCTATATTATCAATTAAAGAGACATCTTTTGTTTTGACCAAATTTCTATTCCAATTAACCCTAATCCCTTCAGTTCCATCTAGTAAACTGTGATTGGATATGTCTAAAATGTCATAAACTACCATATTATAAACTAACGCCATTTGTTATCAGTTTTGTATATGCTATCTACCATTTTCATGACTTCTAAAGCGTCATTAATGTTTCCTGTTTTTACTGAAAGTTTATTGAGAATTATTTTTGCAAATTCATCTACTTCTTCTTTCCAAGAAGAATCTTTTTTAAAAATGAATTTTTTTTCAGCTTTTGAATTTTTCTTAGATTTTACAAATCGTGGAATTAAGCTTAATGATTCACGACCATAGCTTTTTGAACCGGATAAAATTCCCTTTAATTCAAGAAGCGCGTACCTTAAAGCTATTTCAATTCTAAATTTATGTTGCCATTGTGTAGCTGTAGAATGAATCGATGCAATTACTCCTTTTTTATCTCTCATTAACGCAAAAGCGTTATCTTCTACGTCATAGTTCCAAAACTTATTTGATATAAAGCTTTTATACTCATAAAAATTACCATTGAAAAATCTCAGTAAATCTAAAAGATGAATGCCTTGATCGATTAAAATTCCGCCACCAGAATATTTTTTTTTTGATCTCCACTCTGAAGCTCCATATGTAACAATTTTACTTTTTCCATATAAGCACCTAAAATTTAAAACATCCCCATAATTTTTTCTTTTTATTATATCTTTAGCCATTTTTACTGATGCGTGATATCTATGGTTAAAACCATATTTAATTTTAACCGAAGGGAACTTTTTAGAAATATCTTTGACTCTTTTAATTTCTTCAACATTCTTAGCGGGAGGCTTTTCGCAAAAAACATTTATTTTTTTTTTAATACATTGAATTGTAACTTTTGACGCTAGATAGTTTGGTAAAGTAACAAAAACAGCATCTAAATTTCTTTCAGCTAACAGATCTGTATAGTATTTATAATGATAAATCTTATTTTTGAAAAATTTTTTTTTTTTAAATCTAATGTCGCTTATAGCAATTAAGGAATAATTATTATTTTTTTCAATAAATTTCTTCCTTCTTTTGCCTACAACTCCACAGCCGATAATTGCGACGCTAATTCTTTTTTTCATATTGTTTGGTTAAAATTTATATTTTTTCCAAATATTATCTTTAATAATTGTTTTATTTACCTTAGTTAGGTCTGATGGAGAATCTACTGAAAGATAATTAGAAAATTTTATCGGAGCTATATATATTCCTCCTCCGTTATCACAAATTCGATTAGTATCACAAGCTTCATATATTTCTAATGGTGATGGTTTTAGATAGTAATATTTTTTTAAAAAATGATATTTAAATGCAAATATACCTCCTATTCTCTTGGCTTTAATTTTTTTTGAAAATTTTTTACAATAAGGTATGGGTGATCTTGAGGTGTACAAAACTTTACCATTTAAATCATGAACTATTTTCACTATATCTGGATTAAAAAATTGTGAACGATCAAAAATTTCCATTGCTAATACAGACGCCCCAAATTTTTTATTTTTACTGACACTCTTAACAACTGCGCTTATCATCTGGGGCTTTAACAAAGGCTCATCTCCTTGGACACAAACTATAATGTCGTTTTTTTTCAAATTTTTTTTATGTTGCTTATTTACTGCCTCAAAAACTCTATCTAAACATCGTTTGTGTTTTTTGGATGTCATGACGCAATTATATCCTTTGACTATTGAAAATCTTTTTATCTCCAAATCGCATGTTGCTACCGAAAGAGATGTCCAATTTTTAAATAGCTTGGCTCTTTCAAAAACATGTTCTAGCATGGTCTTGCCTTTAATTAATTTTAAAGGTTTACCAGGAAATCGTGTTGCTGCCATTCTAGCTGGCACATATCCATAAATTTTCATCAGTCTCTATATAAATTTGATAATTTTTCGTTAACTCTTCCTAATCTTTTTGACTCATCAGCTTTTTTGACATTTACAAATTTTTTTAATTCATCCGCCCTATAAAAAGAATTTAAAAGTTTTGTAGTATTAAAAACTTCCTTTTCGTTTATTGGAAATTTAAATTTACTATTTTTTCCTAATGCTCTTTCTACGTCTTTGTAAAATTTAATGTGTCCAAAACCATAACCATCTAAAAATTTTTCACTATATTTCCTACAAATTACTGGGTTAGGGGAAAAAATTTGTAATTCATTTACTGCTAATCCGCCTATTTGAGCTAGTCCTTTTGAACCTACAATACTCAATGATGCTTCAAAATCTTTAGGTCTTGCTGCGGTAGTTACCTCTAAAGTGCCAACACCACCATTTTTAAAATTAAAAACTGAAACTGCAGTATCTTCAGTTTCTATGTTGGCACCAAGAGTTTTCATTATCACAAATACACTTTTAATTTCTCCACCAAGATGTCTAAGTAGATCGATATAATGTATTCCTTGATTAGTTAAAGCCCCTCCATCATGTGAAAATGTTCCGCGCCAATCTGATAATTTATAATATCTATCTGGTCTGCACCATCTTACTCTAACGTTTACAATTCTAATTTTTCCGAGCTGGTTTTGTTTAATTGCCTTTTTTAAACTTTGAACAGATTTATTATATCTATGTTGCAAAACAGGAAAAATTTTACAACTATTTCTTTTAGCTAGCTTAAAAACTTTTTTTGCCTCTGAAGCCTTGAGAAAAGTTGGTTTTTCTATTATTAGATGTTTTTTATATTTTTTTAAAATATCCATAGCGTTCTCATAGTGCATTCCAGATGGAGTTATTATAGCTACTACTTGAATGTTAGAATTTTGTTTCAGCATTACATCATAACTTTTATAAGGGGTTATTTTAAATCTTTTTGCATATTTTTTAGCTTTATCAAAATTTAAATCACAAACAGCCTCAACCTTTATATTTTTTATTTTTTTTATACATTTTATATGGTGTTCTGTAATCCTGCCGCAACCTATAAATCCAATTTTTATCATATTAATTTATTGTCTGTTTTATAATTTTAATTATATTGTAAAAATTTTTTTTTGAAGTTATCGAAAATCTACTAAATCCTTTTATACTTTTATGGTTTTCGCTATGTCTAAAATAAATTCTTTTGCTTAATTTTTTAATAATTTCTTTTTTTCTATCCATAAAATTAACATGTACAAAATTTCCATCTTCTCTCTTAAAAACTTTAAATCCTAATTTTTTTAATTCATTTCTAAAATATTTTTTACCCTCTAATAGTCTTTCAACTGATTTTTTCATTATACTTTGTTTTGAAATATAAATTTTAAATAGTTCGGCGCCTAAATTATTAATCTCATACATAGGTCTAACTTTATGCATTTCTTCTATATTTCTTTTCGACGATAGAACATAACCCACTCTTAAACCTGCTATACCCCACGCCTTGGCAGTAGTTCTAGTAATAATTAAATTATTATATTTTTGAATAAATCTTAAAGCTGAATTGGGATAAAAGGGGTAATAGGCTTCATCAATTAATACAAAACTATTAGCTTTTTTTGCAGTTAATAAAATTTTTTTTATTTCGTCCTTTGAAAAGGAATGGCCAGTAGGGCTATCAGAATTAGGTAAACAAATCAGCTTTGGTTTACTTTTAGTTATAATATTTAAAATTTTTTTTAATTCTAATCTAGGTCCGTCATCGGTTTTTTTATAATCAATAATTATTTCCTTTGTATTAAAAATTTTTGAATATATTTTATACATTGCAAATGTGGGATTAGTTCTTAACACCTTATCTTTTTCATTAACAAATGTTTCAAAAACGGTTTTTATTCCTGCGTCTGAACCTGCACTTAAAAGTATTTTTTTCGGACTTATTTTTAATAATCTAGCCAATTTTTTATAAATTGGAGCTAAATTTGGATAGCTAAAAATTGTACTTTTATCAATATTTTTTAACATTTTTTTTGTTTGCTTTAATAAAATTTCATCATTGTTTTCATTTTTATCTAGCCATAATTTATTTGATTTTCTAATGTTATCTACTGTCCAGTCAGGCCTATAAATTTTCTGGAGTTTAGTTTTATAAATCATAAATTAAATTTTTTCCCAAACGCTTTATTAGTTATATTTCAACAAATCGATATCTATAATTTTATCGCAATTTTTAACAGTATTCTTTCTGTGAGATACAATGATAATGGTTATTTCCTTTTTAATCTTTTCTAAACCTTTTAAGATTTCATTTTCCGTTTCTATATCTAAACCACTTGTGGCTTCATCTAAAATAAGTAAACTTGGTTTTCTATAAAGTTCTCTGGCTATAGCCAATCTTTGTTTTTGACCGCCTGATAATTTTACACCTTTTTCTCCAATTTGGGTTTCAAATCCATCCTTTAAAGTATTAATAAAATCTAAAATTTTTGCATCTTCAGCTGACTTAATCAAAATATCTCTGTCAATTTTATTTGGTTCAATGCCTAAAGCTATATTACTTTTAATTGTGGAATCTGATAAAAAAATATTTTGAGAAACATATCCAATACATTTCTGCCACCCTTTTATATTATTCTTTATATTTTGTTGATCTACTAAAACTTCTCCTTCGTTTGGAGATAGGATGCCTGTAATCAGGTCAATAATTGTTGATTTACCTTTTCCACTTTTTCCTATTATACCTACAGATGTTTCTTTTTTAATTGTATGGCTAAAATTATTTAATATTTTTCTTGTTTCAAAATTTTTATCTGCATCTTTTTTATTATAAGAGAAAGAAATATTATTTAATTTAATTTCATTTTTAAATTTAAAACTTGTATTTTCTTTTATTTTGTAAGACTCATAATCTTTATTAAGAAAAAATTCTTTAGTAAGCAATTCCGCAGATACCTTCATGCTTTGTATATTTTGAAAATTTGTTAAAATTTTCGAAAGACAAGGCATTAATTTGAAAGAAGCCGCAACGTAAAGACCCAGGAGAGGTAAAATTTTTTGCAAATCGTACGAAATAAATAAACTTACAAAAACAATACTAACAATAGTAAAAATAAAAATTAACTCGATAATTATTTTTGGTAATTCGTTAAGGGTTCCTTGTTTATAAGATGCATCAATAAATTTATGAATGGCATTATCATAAATTTTTATAAAAAAACTTTCAATCGACTTTAATTTAATATCTTTTATTCCGCCAAAAGTTTCTGTTAATATTTTTATTTTTGAAGCTGTTTCTTGTTGTCGAATTAGACCATAGTTATAGATTCTTTTTTTAAGTAGAAAATAATAAACCGTAGTTAAAAGTACAAAAAGTAAAAGTGTCAAAGAGGAAATAAAAAAATTAATATAAAAAATTAGAATTATAATAGCAATTGATACAACTACTTCTATAATTAATCTTAAATAACACAAAACTATTGCGCCTACTTGTTTACATTCATTAAGAGTATTTCTTAATAGCTCAGAAGAATTTTTTTCAAAATAAAAAGATACGTCTTGATAAATGTATATTTTTAATGACTTTAAACTAAGTGCTTTGAACAATTCTTGACTAAATTTATTGGACCAATAAGAAAAGAAAGTTAAATAAACTGATTTAATTAAAAATAATATAAGTATGAAGGATGCCAAAAAGACAATTATGTCATTCGTCTCATAATTTTGCGAAATATTATATAAATTTATCCCAAACAAATTTTTGGTAAATTCTTTGTTTATAATAATATCTAATAAAGGAAAAATTAATCCAATTCCTAATGTTTCAAATATTGTTGTAAAAATTAATAAAAAAATAAATAATAAAGATTTCTTTTTAAACTCTTTTGGAAGAAGATTGTATGTTTGTAGAAAAGTATGTTTCATAAAACTTATATACTTTGCTTAATATGATTGGTCCATTCATCTAGCCAGTCATCTTTGATATTAAAGGCAAATTTTTTTAATTTTTCTAAACATTTTTGAGTAGAAGCTGACTTCCACCAAATATCTGGATTATGCCAAATTTTATTTATGTGCTTACTGGCTTCTAATGGGTTATTAAAATAAATATTATTTTTTTTGAGATCATCTAAAATTTTTTCAGAGTTTCTGGTCAAATGAAACAGTTTTTTTGGAAAAATTATAACTGTTGGTATATTTGATGTAATAGAATCACTTACAGTTGTCTCAGGCATTATATTTATAATTAATTTTGTTTTTTTTAGTTCATCTCGAAGTAGAGTATCACTAGTTTCTTGGGTTTTTGTTTCTTTAAATTTTTGCGAAAATTTTTTAATTGTTCTAAAACAACTATTATCAGCTTCTGTACATCTATAAATTACTTCCTTTCTGATGAGGGGATTTAAATTTTTTACCACTTTGCATGTATTTTCAAAAAGAGGTTTATATTGTTCAGCGTATGGGAATGAATTAAGTTTTAGCGAATGCCTTGCCACTGAAAAGCTTAAAATCAAACATGATTTTTTTTGATTCAAAGTCAAATTCTTGTTCTTTAATAGTTGAACTGGACTTAGTTTAACTCTTTTTTTTTTCCATCTATCTTCTTTTGCTAAACGCCAAGTTAAATATTTATCACAAATTGTTATATGGTGATCAAAACTAGTTTCTATTTTAAAAGGTAAAAATCCTCCATGTGCAGCTATATGTAATTTTGCACCCTTTGTTATCATTTCGGCCGCCCACATTTGGAATCTTTCATTAAATTGATAGGAGTTTGACGTAATAATTAATTTCTTTTTTAATTTGTTAAACCTTGAGTTTGATTTTTGTACATCATTAAATTTTTCTAAAAAGACTACTGGAAAATCTGTTTTCATTGCAAAATAAAGATAGTTAATAAATGGATCTTTTAATTTTTTTTTGTTTTTGAACACTTTATCTCTAACGACCATGTCAAAGCATTCTTTTGGTTTAAATGAAATATCTTTAAAAGTAGAAGAATAAAAAGAAGGAATGATTTTTAATTTAATAAAGAGTTTTAATTGATTTATTTTTGAAAAATAAGAACTATCAATAATAACTTTATTGTATCTAATCCCAAAATAAGAAAAAATAAAATCTAAACAATGAAACAATTTCATCCATAAAAATGATAAGGATAAAATATTTTTTACTTCGTGTGGTTTTTTATTTTTATAATCGATTGTAGGTTTAACGTTATTTTTCTTTTCTAAAATAATTTTCTGCAAATACTGAAATTTTATAATTCTTAAATAATTATTGTGGTTCCATAAATCACTCTGTAAGATTTTATTTACATAATCAGCTGTGTCAGAATTATAAAAAATATCGTCCCCAGTTTTAAAGTAATATGTTTTCTTTTTCGTATTATGGTATTTTTTAAAAAAAATTCTTAGATTTTCCCATCTATCAAACATGGATACGATATAAAAATGCAACCATGGTCCTATAATTATTCTCCAGTATCGTAAATTTTTTTTAACTTTATATATTTTATTAAGTTTTACGCTTATTTCTCTCAAAATCTTTTCATAATTTTTTTCTAAATATTTAACATCTTTCAAGCGTTTATTTAATCCGCACCAATGGTGCTTCATTGTTTGACCTTCCTTTAAATTATTGAAATTATTTTTATGATTAGAATGGCACCATTCACCCAGGAATATCTTATTTTTCTTCTCGTGAGAAAATTTGGACAAGACTGTAGTGATAAGAGTTATTTGTTTGTAAGACACTACTATTAAAAATTACTTATATTTTTTCAATTTATGAACGAAAATTAATTAAATCTTTTAAAATCTTTTTTACTAATATCTGTTTTTAGATATCTTCTGATGTCTGCGCCATTTTCACAAATTCTTATAATTTTTACAGCCTTTTCTAAATTATCAAAATATTTTTCTAAGATACTATCTGAATGATTTATGCAAGGATATACAGCATTTGAAGCAAGAAAATTTTTCTTAATCATTTCCTGAGTAATTAATGTTTTGTAATTTTGATGGTTGCTGCTGTTAAAGATAAAATTTGATAAGCCAGGTATTCCTCTAATTGATACGTCTAGATTATAAAAATCAAAAATTTCACTCCATCTTTTTTTAATTTTTGATCCAATTTTTGTAATTATTTTCCAGCTCTTGCATGCATTCATGACCTCTAAGGTTTTTAAAGCTGCTGTCGGACCAATTCTTTCTGTCCAAAATGTACTACTAATAAAACTGTTGCTTGCGCACTCCATTACTTCTCTTTTGCCAAGTACAGCCGTAATTGCATATCCATTTCCTAGGGCTTTGCCTAATATTGTCATATCTGGAATTATATTTATTGTCTTGTGCAAACCACCAAAAGCCTCTCGAAACCCGGTCGTGCACTCATCAAATATTAAAACTATTTTATTTTTATTTGCTAAATTTCTAATTTTTTTTAAAAAAGATATGTTGGGTTTTGTATTTCTACATACTTCCATTTTTATTACGCCAATATTTTTATTTTTTACTAATTTTTGAAGTGAATCAAAATCTCCATAATTAAATGGAAAGACAGTATTTTTTAATTTTTTAGGAACTCCGTCGATATCAAGACCTTTTATTAAATGACTATCTAAATTTTTTTTCTTTGGGGAGTTTAAGTTTGTTGAAAGATACCAGTCGTGCCACCCATGATATCCGCATATTGCTACATTATCTCTTCCCGCTGCGGCTCTTGCTATTCTGACTGCAATTGAGTTCGCTTCACCTCCTGTTCTTGCGAATCTAACCATTTCAAACCATGGATGAAGCCTTATTAATTGTTCTGCTAGCAATACTTCTTCTGGGCAATTTAATGTTGAAATGTTTCCTTTTTTAACTGTTTGCTTAACAGCAAAATCAACCTTTGGATGTCCATAACCTAGTATGTTAGTTCCAACTCCCATTGTTGAAAAATCTATATATACATTATTATCTAGATCTTTAACTTTGCATCCCTTGGCTGACTGAAAATATGTTGGCCAAAGGTCCGGTAAAAATCTGCTTGGATTTTTTGAAAGAAGCATATTTCCGCCAGGTATAATTTTTTGTGCTTTTGTCCATAATTTTTGGCCTTTTTTAATTTTGTTTTTTAAAAAATTTTGTTTTTCAAATTCTTTCTTAAAAAATTTTTCAAAAAAATTATATTTTATCAAATCTTTAAATGAAAAAAATATGTTCGGATGAAAATGTTTATAAATTCCTCTAATTTTTTTTAGATCCTTTTTTTCATCTAATGCAAACTTAAGAAAGCTTAAATTTTTTGAAAATTTGAAATCTATTTTTTTAAATTTTCCAGAAAATCTAAAATAAGGGGTAACATGCTCACAATAAAAATTTGAAAAAGCATTCTGCTTTGCTAATTTTAATAAATTGAAAGAAAAGATTTCTACATCAAATCCGTCTGGAAAAGATGGTGGAGCAGCACTAGTGTGATCTGGACTGTTGGTAAGAAAATCTGGTTTTTTTTTTTGATA